>BNJU01003968.1_pt1 | contig 128902 bp, 167 predicted proteins | sample 8539281 | NCBI WGS metagenome assembly BNJU01 (sample SAMD00202456, study PRJDB9452) | human saliva metagenome | isolation source: human saliva | place: Japan | reverse complement strand
CTTCCTCCTTTCCTTTGATATCATTAAGTTGGTGCTTCTTTTAACTTTTGTGTTCAAGTAATCACCATAAATCGTATTACTTTCATATGAGCAGTATGCTATAGCATCACGCCAATCAATATACCAAGACATAGATACCATATCTGTGATGTTCTGTAAACTTCTCCTCCAATCGTTTTCTGTCTCTCCTTTAATTGTCATTTATTTAAAATCGTTGTTTTACAGAATCTACTATCGTGTATTATTACAATAACAATTTTGCTATTTGCTGCCTTCATATATCCACATTTACTTCAACATACGTTCTTTTCCTCCTTAATAGCTTTTTGCCCTCGTTCTCTAGTTTTTTGTACGTGCTCAGATTTGAAGAGGCAGATAAAAATGGAGTCCCCATTATCCAGCAGTCATGCAGAGTGGGCGATCCGTGGGACGTCATAACACCGATATTCAAGTTCTCTATGGGGTTCGCACCACATTTTATACCACGAATATCATAGAGAGAGTCTTAACGCATCGCACCGCAGATTAAATCGGCTAGCGGAGCGGCTTCTCCAAGTGCTCAGGTGTTATTAAAAGGTTCTTTGTTGACGACGTATGGAAGCCACCCCAGAAATAGTCGACGCCGAGTAAAGACTGGGTAAAATCACAGACGAACTCGAGATTATGATCCTGACGCTCGCTCAGATTAACACGGTACACACATCATAGAAGATCCGATTTACAGACTTTTCTTCACAGACTCCCGGTGTTATATGAACTTTGTTCTCTGTCTCAGTCATGTTTTATAGTTGCCGTATTTGTGGTAGGATGCGCCGATGCTCTTTGCTGTAATCGCCTCGTTCTCGGATCCAGCTAACTCAACCTTCCTCTTTTCTTGACCTCCTCAAACCATTCTTCGCAAATATGTAATCTAATTTTGTTTCAGGGATCTGTCACCAGATTCTCGCATCGTCTGCTTTGGGCTATTCTTTTTTACGTCATATATCAGTTTCATTTCTGTGCTTTCTCTTTCCAGTAGCACAAAGAGGTGAGTATTTTATATTTTCTAAAGATAATGTTTAGTAATACTTTTTTTGTCGCTCTTCAGATACATCATGTTCAAAGACCTTCCGTCTGATTTTACATCATTGTTGAGTTTATGCCTCTAATATTTTCCCATCAATCTTAAAGAAGCAATCTCCATATATCATATTATTCTCATGTATTATATATATAACATCTGTATTTGATCAAACATATAATATAGATACCATATCTGCTTGATATTCTGTAAAATAATCTTCAATGTCTTCATTGAAGCTATTCCTCTTTATCTAATAACATAAATACTCCTTGATCTTACTTAATTTGCAATTATTGTTGTAGTTGTTTTACCATCTATTGTATGAAACAACAAATTCCGAGAGCCTTTTGCTAGCCCTTCCATATACTCGCATTTACTTCAACTTATACGTTTCTTTTCCTGTCATGGCCTTCGCCCACCTCGTTCTCTAGTGTACAGTGCCTCAGATTTACATGTGAACTCTGAGACACATGATTCATGCAGCTCAAGTGAACCTCCAGAAACGATCTGCCGCAAGATGAGCACCATGGTCTCCTCTCTTGTTTGCCATGAGTATTCGGGTTATGCCCTGAGCCTCTCATATCACCGTTCAGTAAGCTGAAGTACTGTCTGTCTTGAGTGGCTGAGATGCCCTGCCTCACTCGGTCTTATACAAATACTCGTAAATTCTCCCTGGGCTTATATTGAAATATTGCGTGAGAGACTCTGCCATCCAGCATGTATATGTCTTTTGAGCCAGGCTTTATCCTTCCAAGATCTTCCAGCGGTATAGAAGAAGAGGAGGCCGGTTTTCCCCTGCGCCGGCAAACGCACTGGGTACATTCTTTCAGTTCCGTATAAAGGCGTGAAATTCCCAGCACACCAGTCGAACATTTGCGGCTTTGAGATATTATTTTGCACCAGGGATGATCATTCCGACCAGATCGTATAAGCTTCTTCTATAATTTCCATCTGCAACGTATAGGATTCCATCCTGCTGGTACTTGCTGCAGAACTGACTGCTGCAGAGCATCTCCGAAAATCTAATACTTTGCAGCCAGCCAGTAAGCTTAAACTTTTCAAAAGAAGAGTTTGCTCTCACTCGATCTTCTTTTATTGCCACCTCGGGATTTAGATCAGATATATGACCATCTTTTCTCCCCATGAAACAGTAAATGTATTGCCATCGTCCGTTGCCGATCCTAGGGGTCACGCGACGTACATTACCGCACCATTCTTTATTTCAGGGTACGCATCTGCGTATTCGGTAGTAGATCAAGATCTTTTTAAGTTTTCCTTCAGAATCCCAACAGAAACGCTAATAGTGTTTTCATTTTCATCTTGTTTTACGACAATAATACGTTGGGTTTTCTTTAAGATCATCGAACTCTTGTTTTTAGTATTTCTTGTAATTTTCTATACGAGGATCTTTTTGATTTTATTCCACTTTGTCCCGCTTGTGCAGTACTGCCCTGCGAGAGCATTCCACCACAACTTTTCGCCGCAGCTGCGCTGATGATGCTGACGATCTGTGCCATGCCGGGATCTAACCCCTTTTAGGTTATTAATGAGTGCCTCGTTGAGTCCTGCACCGATGGCACAGCGGTAAAAGCCGGCACCCGTGGATGCGCACTCATGATGCCGCCGACAGCGAAATGAATGGCGATCTTACGTCCGCTGCCATCGTCCTTCAAGTTGTGGGCGAGACGAAATCGCCTCTCCGAATACGGCGGCGAGTTCCTGTTGTTCCTCGATGGTCTTTTGTCAAAGATTCTGCCAAGCTCATTGAGTGAGTTTGCTGTATCTCGGCTGAGTGCAGCGATATCTTCGCGTCGGATTCTGCGGATATCGATTGTTCCTGCGGCAACGGCAGATTTTGTTGTACTGTGCATCGCCCCTGACGCGGGCATGGAGAGGCTCGGCACAAGACCGATGGTGTTGTAAACTTTGTCTGCCTCGTCCTCGGTCGCGTATAGTTGCTGTATTTTGTGGTAGGAGGTACCGATGCTTGCCGAATTGAATTTTGTTCTCGGTGGAGGTGAGGCTTGTATTTACTCTTGTTGCATACTATATTTTTCCCATCCTGCATAGTAAGACGTTTTCCTAGCAAGTCATCTTCGATGTAAATACAATAGTCCAGCTTAAGTCTTTGTTTGTGATATATGTCCTCCGGGAAGAATTCTAGATGATCTAGTAACAGATTGTAGTCGAGTTCTATCATATCCTTTTGCCAAATTTCCAATAATCTTTTATGAAAATCCTATCTCTAGAGTTATTATCCCAAAAACAAATACTTGCTTTTAAAGAAAATTACGATACTCTTCGATTTGTAGTTTCTCCAATGTAGGTTTCTGATTTTTAAGAAACCCATAAATATCCTTCATAACAAAGTCCGTCGGAAAATTCATGTAAACACTCAATCTCGTTCTTGATAACATTTCGCGTGTGTATACGGATCTACAAATTTTATATATAAACTCGCAATACCTTTCCGCTTCTTCTTTTCGCTAATATTCGGATATGCCTTTTAAATTTTTCTAGTTCCACGTTCTTGAACTATCTCCTGTATTCTTGCCATCTCTCTTTTTCCATCATGCGTAATATAATTGATATTAGTATCCCGCATACCATATCTCATACAAAATCTAAATTTTCCTCTTTTGATAAGAATAATATTGCTTCCTCCCAACAGTTACTCGTTTTGAGGAAATGATATACTGTTGCTTTATGGCAGGCTGAATTCCTCTTCCGGTAATAGAAAATGCATCGAGGGAATCTATATGTATATTATAATTTTTGCAGTGTGAATAAAATCTTTTGCAACACTATTGAAAAATAGATACATGTTATCGTAAATGATAACTTTTCTTCTCAGTATTTTTCTTCCAAGAGCTTAATCATAAAAATCTCCATATTTACACTTTAATCATGTGACTTATAGCGATCTTGGATTGTACGTTCTAGTTGTATGGGTACATTCAGTAATATCTTTTATAGAATCAATACGCCATCTCTCTTCTTAATTGTAGAAAAACAGAAGAAACTATTGCACGAAGGTAAATTTATCTTTGTGCAATAGCCCCTTGTGTTCTGCTTTTAGAATAGTTCGGCATGTGATCCCTGTGCGTGATGCAGTCATATGAGCTGCCCGTGGTCGATGGCATAGATGAGCAGCCAATCCGGCATGATATGGCACTCCCTGAAAACCGCTGTAGTCTCCGTCAAAGCATGATCGCGATAACGGGCGGGCAAGCGTTCGTCGCGGCGCAGAGCTTGCAAAACGGTGTCTAATTTTTCTGTTGGAGCACCTTGCTTGCGCAGGCGTTTCCAGATCTCGCGAAACTGTGTGGTGAAGACGAGGTCAAGCATTTTTGCCTCCGCGTCCATTTCATCAATCAGTCTCGTACAGGGATGTATAATGCTTTGCCTTGACTTTTCCACTCATGATGTCACGCGCTTCCTCCCATGGCGCGCAGCGTCTCTCGTTATAGCGCGGTTGCTTTGGGCTGAAAAGGGAAAGCCGCCTTCCATCGATGGATGCATGGAGAAAGATATTGATGGCATCCGTCACGGAGATACCGAAACGCGCAAATACGTCTTCTGCCTGTGTTTTTGATGACAGGGGTCAATGCGCATATTGATGCTTGCTGTTTTGGGCATGGCAGTACCTCCTTTTATTTCATTGTAACGCAGAAGTGAAGCAATAGCAATACATTTTTATATGTCCCAGTGGAGCTGTGCAGGATCGGGGGTGGCGCGGTCGATCTCGCGCAGAATCCATGAGGCGTTTTCGTGTGTCTGTGCAAAATGCCTCGGCAAGCGGCTGTTCGTAGGCGGGCGGGATCTCCATCGCGTGAATCGCCATGTGCATGTAGTCCTTTGCGATGAGGACGACACCGCGCTCGGCGGCGAGATGTGCCTTGAATCGGTAGCCGTAGTACAGGTAGCTGTTGTGCGGGACGGCATCCTCCAGTCCATCAAAGGCGGAAATGCGCTCATCGGCCTCCGCCTCGGCGTCCTCGGTCATGCCGAGTTTGTGCATGAGGTTCCACCGATCCGCCCACAGTTCACCGCGCAGGATGTACTTGTAGAGGAAATCGTCCTCGGCACATCTCAATCGCAAGATTGATGTGCTCGAGTGCCGCTTCCTGTGTTCCTTTTCTCCGCCCTCAAGTGCCGAGAGTCCCCGCATGGCGTAGACTTTTCCTCTACGTCCTGCGCAGAGTTCCTCGTTCACCTCGGCATCCATAACACTCTGAAAGAGTTCGATGGCCCCGTGCGCTGCTCCGGCATCTGTGCGAGAAAATGGGCGAGCCGCGCCCGTGCGTGCCAGTCCTCCACACCGCCGGCAAAGAGTTCGTGGGGCGGGGCGTTTTTCCGAGACGGTCGATAACGAGATGGATGCGTTCATGAAAATGTTTCCGGCGTCATAGTTTTATCACCCTGTTTCATTTGATTCAAAAGGGAAGCGTGCGTGATGACGATGAGCGTTGCGCTGTGCATCGGCATCCGCCAGAACGGATGTGATGAGGCGTGCGCCGCAGGCGGCATCGACCCGCCGTCGGCTCATCGAGGAGCAGGATCGCGCATCGCCCGCGAGTGCAAGTGCGGTGAGCAGGCGGTTGCGCTGTCCCCCCGAAAGACGGGAGGCGTTCATTCCGAGCGGCCTCGTCGAGCCCTGCGGCAGCGCCCGCACAACGTCCGCGAGCTGCGCCGTTTCGGGCGCATGCCATATTGCCGTCTCGTGGATATCGCCGCGCAGGCGCAGGAAAGTTGTCCCTGCATGGAGGCAGAGAAGAGCCAGCTGCCTCGCAGGGCGGCACCAAAAATAGGCGCGCGACGCGTCGGGGAGAGCTTCGTATGGGGGAACGCCGTCGTAGGGAGATCGTGCCCGCATCCGGGCTCCCAGAGGCGGAGCAGAAGGCTCGCCAGCGTCGTCTTTGCCCGCACCACTCTCACCTGATGATGGCTGTGCTCGCCGCGGCGGATCGTAAGGCTGAGGTTCTGCACAATGGGGATGTCCGTATGATAGCCGAAGACGAGGTGTTTCGCCTCGATCAGAGGTGCGTTTGCTGATTTTTCGGAAGGCGGTGCGATGGAGGCAGGCTGTGTGTGCTCTCCGTCTGATGGGAGAATGTGTCGCGCGGCACGCGCTGATTCTGTGCGCCGAGAACGGCGGGGGATCGGGCGGAGCTCGGCGAGTACCGCCTCGAGGGCGAGAACCCAGACCGCGTACTGGATACTTCGTGAGCATCCCCTCGGTCACGCGGGGGATGAGGAGGATGATGGCCGCGATCCAGACGATGATCCGCAGGACGTCGAGCAGGGTGAAGAGCTGTTCGCGTTTCCGCCCTCGTGCCGTCCGCTCGCGCTGAAACGTCGCCGCCGCCTCATCCAGCACTGCCTGTGCATGCTGCATACTGCCGGCGGCGCACAGCTCGATACGCCCGTCGAGCTGATCGAGGAGACTGCTGCGATAGTCGACACTTTGCGCGCGCAGTTCCGTTTCGCGGAAGAGGAGAGGGAATGCGAGATGGAGCAGAAAGAGCAGGAATACGGCTGTGGCCGCAGGGATGCTGAGCGGCAGGAGAGCCGCACAGGCGAGCAGCACCAAGGCAAGGGCGATCAGTGGCGGCGGGACGGCGCGCAGGTAGAAGTCGCGCAGGGTCTCACAGCCCGTCAGCAGATCGTGGAGGAACTCGCCTTCGCGTACGTTGCCCTCACGCATAGGAATGACGGCGGCGGAGCGGCGGTAGGTCGCCTGCTGCAGCGTCTCGTAGCAGCCGAAGGCGAGACGGTGGGAGAGCAGGCGCTCAAGATAGCGAAAGACGGCGCGCCCTGATGCCGCACGCCCGCACGCAGGTAATGGCGAGGGCAAGTGCCGAGAGGGCGGCGCGAGTGCCGCACTGGCGATGATCCACGCCGCAGAGGCAATGAGGGAAATGCCCGCCGTGGCCGCGAGGAATCCCGCGAGGAGGGCGGAGTGCGCCGCAGGTGCGGCGATGGAGAGCAGCCGAAAGAGCATTGTGGTCATCATGCCTCACCTCCCAGTGTCACGACCTGATCTGCCCATGCGATGAGCGCAGGGACGGTGCGCCGTCAGAATCATCGTGCGGTGATGTGAAAATGCCGTCAGGGCATCGATCACGCAAAGCTCGGTCTCTCATCCAGCCCTGCCGTCACCTCGTCCAGAAGGACGATGGGGCGATCCTGAAAGAGGGCGCGTGCCAGACCGAGGCGGTGACGTTCTCCCTGCTGAGAGCGGATGGCCGCCCATGCCGAGGCGCGTATGCAGCCCCTCGGGCAGCGCACGCAAAAAGTCACCGAGTGCCGCCGCTCCAGTGCCGCCGTGATTTTCGGCATCCGCCGCGTCCCGCGTCCACAGCGTCACGTTTTCCGCAAGGCTCGCACCGAAGATATGCGGCTCCTGCGGGACATACGTGATGAGCGCATTGCGTGTCTCCTCTGTGAGGCGCGCGAGGTCATAGCTGCGTCTGTTCCTGCACCGTCCGCGAGCATAATCCTCCTCCGAAGGAGAGAGCTGCCCCGCAAGGAGGAGAAGCAGTGTCGATTTTCCGCTGCCGCTGTCGCCTGCGATCACGGTGGACTTTCCTGCGGGAAAGGAGAGTGTGAGATCCGTCAGAACGGCCTCGTCGGTCAGCGGATAGCGGTAGTGAGCGCCCCGTGCGTACGGAGGGAGGGAGAGAATCTGATCGTGCGTTCCCGTGATAGAGGGCGGTGCATCGAGGTAGGGGGCAGCGCCTTCTCTGCCGTCGCGGCATCCATCGCCGCATGGAAGGCAATGCCGCCCTCACGCAGCGGGCTGATAGAACTGCGGCGCAAGGATGAGCACGAAGAACGCCGCCTGAAAGGTCATGCCGCCGTCCATGAGACGCAGACCGATGAGACCGCGATGAGGGCAATCGACAGGGGTTGTAATCAGTTCCCAGTGCAAAGGAGGAGACAAAGGCAAGCCGCAGTACGGCGAGCGAGGGCCTCGAGAACGCATGGCTCATCTGGGCGAGATGATGTCCTCCGCATCGACGCGGCGAAAGATTTTAAGCGTCGCCGCCGCGCGCACCAGATCACCGAATCCGTCCGTCAGCGCACGCATCTCATCCCATTGACGCTCGCTGGCACGGCGCGTCGCCTTGCCGATGAGGTAGAGGAATGGCGCGATCGGCAGGGGTGACCAGAAAGAGCAGCGCCGACAGCGGATCGACGACAGCCGTCACGAGAGCAGGACGAGCGGGATGATGACGACACCTGCGATCATGGTGGGCAGGAGATGCGAAACCAAGGGTCGAGCGCATCGACGCGCTCAAGCGTCAGCGTCAGTACACCCGCACCGCTCTGCCCGTGCGCAGCATCTCTGTGGAGGGCACGCCGGCAGAAGAGCGCAGATCATCGGAGAGCTGTGCCTCGATGCGGCTCTTTGGCAGGCGCAGGAGAGCCATGGCGAAATGTACAAAAACAGCATGAAGATCTGATGCTGTTTCGAGTCCGCCGTGCTCAGAAATACAGTGTTCATAATGGCGGCCGTATTCCATGCCGCGAGGATGGTCAGCCCTCCGTGCAGGGAGTTCGACCGCAACGCGGATGGAGAGGCTGCGCCGCTGCGAATGCAGCACTTGAAACAGGATGGACTTTCTTTCATTGTTTCCTTTAATATGCCTGATGTCCCGAATCGTTCGGAGAAACGCGCTTGCAGGAAGATGTAGTACGTCCAGATCTGATAGCAGAGGACGACGGGGACAAGAATACCGGCAGCAATGGTCATGATGGAGAGTGTACTCCGTCGAGGACGCATTGTAGATCGTCAGACTGTAGCCGGAGTTCAGGGCTCGAGACCAGCGAGACGCGGAACAGTCCGGCGAAGAAGCCGACCGTCGTGCCGACGATGGCGAGGCGCCGAGGATGAACGCACCCTTAGTGGGCACGCTTGTGAGAGCGCCGATGCCGAGCACGAAGAAGCGCCGAGAGGAAGAGAGCCGCCGTGGCGACGGTGCTCTGGTAGAGGTCGGTCTCAACATAGGTGAGGATCACTGCAGATCACATAGAAGACCGCCGCAGCGACGCCAAAACTTCAGACCGAGCGCATGCGAGCGCGGTCGAGCAGGTAGGCGCTGGTCAGGCGCAGCTGCCAAGAATGCCGCGCCGTGGAACGCGAAGACGAGAACGAACGTGATGCTGCCGACAATCGTGTAGGGGCGTCAGGAGATCAAAGAATCCGCCCTGATAGACCTTGTCCGCACCGATGGGGAAGCCCTGCGATCAGATTCGTGACCGCAACGCCCCAGAGGAATGCGGGGACGATGCTGCCGAAGGCAAGCGCATACGACCAGCGGCGCTGCCATACTTCATCCTCGCGATGATGGCGGAACTCGAAGGCGACGCCGCGCAGGATGAGGGCAGCGAGCATGAGGAAGAGCGCAATGTAGAAGGTGCTGAACATCGTCGCATAGACATGCGGGAAAGCCGCAAACGTGGCACCGCCCGCCGTAATCATCCAGACCTCGTTGCCGTCCCAGACAGGGCCGATGCTGCGGATGAGCTGAGAACGGTCGCTCTCCTTGTCGGAGATGAGTGTGAGGAGCGTGCCGACGCCGTAGTCAAAACCCTCGAGGAAGAAGAATCCCGTGAAGAGGACAACGATCAGCACGAACCAGAGAATATTGTAGTCCATTCTTACTTCCCTCCTTCGATGGCAGGAGTGATCTTCGTGCGGCGGATGAAGCGGAAGGCGAGATAGAGCGCAGTGATGAGCAGCAGCAGGTAGAGTACCGTGAAGCCGATCATCGTGAACCAGATCTCCCCAGCGGTCAGATTCGGTGAGACCGCATCAGCCGTCTTCTGCAGGCCGACCACGATCCACGGCTGGCGTCCCATCTCTGCGACGATCCAGCCGCAGGAATTGGCGATAAACGGAATGACGACCAGCCATGGTAGGGCATAGAGCAGTTTCTTTGCCGAAAGGATCTGTTCCTTCTTCGTCAGATAGAGCACGACGAGCGAGACGAGCACCATGAAGAAGCCGGAGCCGACCATCGCGCGGAACGAGTAGAAGAGCATCGTGACGTGCGGACGGTAGTCGCCCTCACCGTACTTCTGCACAGCCTCTTTCTGGAGATCGTTGATGCCGCGCACCTCACCCGAGGGCCGTCATGCACCGCGATCGTGAACATAGGGATGGTGATCTCGAAGTCGTTCTGCCCTTTTCCATATTGGGGTAGGCGAGAACGGCAAACGGTGCGGGATCCTCCGTCTCCCCAGAGGGCCTCCATGCGAGGCGAGCTTCATCGGGTTTGCCTGTGCGAGGTACTGCGTGGAAATGTCCGCTCGCAATGACGCCGACCACGCCGACGAGCGTGTAGATGGCACCCGCCTTGATTGCCTGTGTGAACGCGTAGCGCGACTCCGTGTCGTGCATCAGCTTCCATGCGGAGACCGCCATGACGACAAAGCCGGCGGTCGTGATGCCCGCAAAGAGCGTGGGACTGCTCACCGAGGATGTAATGGTTCGTTACAAGTCCGCGAAGCTCGCTATCTCGGCACGCCCATTGGCGAGCGTAGCCGACGGGTGCTGCATGAAGGAGTTTGCGACGAGAATCCAGAAGGCGGACAGATTACTGCCGAGTGCGACCAGCCAGATGCAGGCGCAGTGTGCCTTCTCCGAGAGCTTATCCCAGCCGAACATCCAGATGCCGAGGAAGGTGGACTCGAGGAAGAACGCCGTGAGAGCCTCTGAGTGCGAGCAGTGCCGAAGATGTCGCCCATGAAGCGCGAATACTCCGACCAGTTCATACCAAACTGGAACTCCCGCACCAGACCTGTGACGACACCCATCGCGAAGTTGATGAGAAAGAGCGTACCGAAGAAGTTCAGCAGCTTTCGGCAGGTCTTCTTCCACTCCGGCTGTTTCGTCCTGACGTAGCACGTTTCAAGCAGGGGCGACAAAGATCGCCATACCGAGTGTGACAGGGACGAAGAGAAAGTGATAGATGGTAGTGATTGCAAACTGCCATCGCGACAGCATCACTGCTTCCATGTCCAAACTCTCTCTAAAAATAATACCCTATGATAATATACAGCGGCTTTTGTCCACGGCGTGTGACAGCCCATCGATTCACTGCACTATATCATAGGGTCAATATGAAATACAGTTAGATTGATAAAAATAAACCATCTAGGAATTAGTCGTAATTATTTTCGCAGGGCGTTGACTGCCTGTACGCCGACCACTGCCGCGGTGCACCGGCAACCCACGGATAGGAAGCGGGGCCATCGAGAAGCGGCAGAACCCCGCCGCCGTCGGTGCAGAGCGCGATGAAAAGTGCGGTGAGCCACGTATTCTGGCGGGCGCGTACGCGTGCCGCTTCGCCTGCGTCGAGCAGGGTGACGAGACGCGGCAGTCCGAGACTGTCCAGTGCGATGTCGGGGACGTAGTTCTCGATCTTGCCTCTGATTGCGCGCGCGTCTGTGCCTCAAAGTAGGCAGCGTCCTCGGCGGGATGAGCGGGCTCGACCACCTCGGCGGCGGCCGCTGTGCCGTCCGGCCCCTTAGCAGCTCGGCGCGCAGCGGATCTGTCTCTGTTCCTCCTCCGCTGCTTCGGCGGGCGGCTTTACGAGGGTGGACGGGCAGCCGATGCCGATGTCCGCTGTGCGCAGGGCGGCCTGATCGGCGATCGGGTCGCCCACCATGGCGATCGATGGCGCCGCGTGACTGCGAGCAGACGGATCTCGCGTGCCCTTGTCCATCTCCGTGAGATCGGAGCGCACGTCGGCGATGTGCAGCTCTCGCCCGTCGCGTTGGCGAGACGCTTCGTCTCACCCGTGAGGAGGACGAGGAGAGTCTGCGCTGACGCAGGGCGTTCAGGGCACGCTTTGCCTCCATGCGCAGATCGTCGCGGACGGCGATGATGCCGCGTGCGTACTTGCTTGAGCTGACGAAGAGCGGCGACCGCCTGCTGTTGCGAGCTGATCGGCGCGCGTCAGGAGTGCCGCGCTGATCTCGATGTTCTCCCGCAGCCACCCTTTTTGCCGACGCGCACGGGCGTACGCTACGATCAGTGCCTCACGCCGGAAGCCTCCTCCTCGCGTGCGGCGGAGGTCGCGTGAGATGCAGCCCAGCCTCGATGGCGGTACGGTAGAGCGCCTGAGCGTAGGGATGGAGAGCGTCGCGCTCGGCGCTCGCCGCAGTGCGTGAGCAGCGAGTTTGCGTCATGCCCTCGGGCACGAGCGCCGAGATGAAGATATCCTCCGTCAGCGTCCCGTTGCGGTTGAAGGCACGGTATCCACGTGCATGAGCTCGGTGAGGTGCGCTCATGCGGCTGCATGCACGCCGTCCGCGCGCAGATGTCGCTTGATCCGCAGGGCGATCAGCCAGCGTGACACTGAGCCATGGGATCGGCGATGCAGCGAGGAATACACGGAGAAAGATCTCGGATGCCGCCTCGATACTCACGCTTTTCCGTCGTGTACGAAGCCCGCAGCCGCCGCTGCGACAATAACGCTGGAGGACAAAATGGACTGTAGAAGAAAGAAATTTTTCAGGGCGATACTCAGCTCCTCGCCATACGATTGTTACACGGGCATTATACCACAGGAAGAGAGAAGAGACAAACGCGATGCGTGTCGTTTGGAGAAGATTACAGGCATTCCATACCGTAACATTTATCATAGATGGGGACATTGTACTTCCTATAATGATATGGTATAAAGAAAACATAATGCTGCCGTCGCGGCGCGTCTATTTTGCCCATGCTCTCGGCGGAATAAGATCAACGGTTTTTGATTCGTGATCCAATACGATACGGAGGGGTGATACCATGACGTTGCTGCACGCAGTAGTTTTTCGATGATGACGGAGCGCAGTATGTTCTTTTTGCAGCTGTTGATCGAGCACCTTTGGATTTCGGGCGCGGCGATCGGCATTGCCATCATCGTCGGCGGTACGGCGGGCATTCTCATTTATCGCTATGAGCGTGCGGCACCGACGCTTGGCGTGTAATTTCCTTTATACAATACCATCGATCTCGATGCTCGGCTTTCATCCCATTTTTGGCATCGGCAACGCGGCGGCGATCATCGCACTCACGATCATGCGCTCCTGCCGATGGTGCGCGCGACGCATACGGGGGCTGGCGCAGATCCCCGCGCCTCTCCGAGGCAGGAGCGAGTCTTGGCGGGTCGGATTGCGTGCTGACGCGCGTCCAGCTGCCGCTTGCCATGCCCATCATCATGGCGGGCATCCGCAACATGGCGACGATGACAATCGCCCTCGCGGGCATCGCCTCGTTCATCGGTGCGGGCGGACTCGGTGTTGCGATCTATCGTGGCATTACGACGATCAACCCCGCCCCTCACCATCGCGGGCAGCCTGCTCATCGCCGTTCTCGCGCTCTCAGCAGATGCTGTCTTGGGGCGTGCGGAGGCATGAGCTGAAAGATCCCACGCGGATGGCAGGGAAAGAGACGCGCGTTTGCGTAGCGAGCACGGCGGCAGTCTGTTCTCATCGCTGCAAGCGGTGACGTATGGATTTTTCTGGCAGAGCGGATGTCATTCACATCGCGACGAAGTCCCATGACGGAGCAGCTTATCATCGGGTGAGATGCTGAAGATGGTCATTGAGCAGAATACGGGACTGGAGGCGCGCATTACGGCGGGCGTTGGCGGCGGCACATCGAACATCCAGCCGGGATGGAGAGCGGCGCATTCGACATTTATCCCCGAGCACGAGGACAGGCTGGAATATGGTGCTCAAGGAGGACTCCGAGTACAGCGAGAGATGTTCCCGCAGCGACCGCGGACCATGAGAAGAAAATTTTCGTATGCACTGGGTTGGCATGTACGGATTCAACGATACCTTTGGCTCGCCGTGCGCCGTGCCGTCGCGGAGCAGTACGATCTGCACACTACTCCGATCTGCGACGTGCAGCACCGCGTCTGACCTTTGGTGCGGAGTACGATTTCTACGAGCGGGAGGATGGATATCCTGCGCTATGTGCTGCATACGGCTTTCCTTCGCGCGGACGGTGGACCTCGACATCGAGCTGAAATATGCGGCACCTCGCGGATGGGCAGGTGGATCGATGACTGTGTTTACGACCGACGGACAGCTCTCTGCGGCAGATGCCATCGTCCTCACGGGACGATCAGCACTTTTTCCGTCCTCATCGCTGCGGCAACGTCGTACGCGAGGATGTGCTGATCGCGCATCCTGAGCTGAGTACTGCACTTCTCCCTTGAAGGCAGCATTTCGGATGAGGAGATGGCGGCGATGAACCATGCCGTTGAGAGCGAGGGCAGGGAGCCACGTGCGGTCGCTGAGGAGTTCTTGCACAAAAAAGGAATATTGAATTGAAGTGAACACAGTTTAATGATAAAATACAGAAAAGTATAGAAACAATAAATTTCGTAATGAGAGTACAGGAGGAGCCGACATGACGACAGCGACAACAGCGGAGGATAAGTCCTTTCGCCTGATGGCGGAGAAGTATCCGACGAAGGAGATTGTCTATGAGAAGATCATCTATCTGAAGTCGCAGCTCATGCTGCCGAAGGGCACGGAGCACTTCGTGAGTGATCTGTACGTGCGTACGACTCCTTTTTCATATCCTCAACAACTGTCTCGGGCGTCATCAAGGAAAAGGTGGACTATTGCTTTGAGACCCGCGCATGACGGTGAGGAGCGCGCGGAGTTCTGTACGCTCATCTACTCACCCGCGCGAGAAGATGGAGCAGCTGACGGCGAGGGGAAGACCTCTCCGCTCTGGTATCAGCAGAATCTCGCGAATCTCCTTGAACTGACGAAGCTCGCGAGCTGGAAATTCGCGAGCAAGATGCGCAACCACATCCCGAAACGCTATGAGTCGGTCATTGTAGAGCTGCTGAGCACGCGTCCCGAGCATCGATGAGGCATCAGCTCTCGTACTACCGCCAGCTGATCGAGACCATCGTGGAGATCGGCGGGCGGGCCAGACTATATCGAGGCGTTCAGCACGCTGGTCAAGCGGCTCTCTGTCGAGCGCATCCACATCGTCGGCGATTTCGACGACCGCGGCGACCGCCCTGACGGCATCCTCGACCTTCCTGCATGGAGCATCCGTCCGTTGACATCCAGTGGGGCAACCACGATGTGCTCTGATGGGCGCGGCACTCGGCAGCGAGGTTCGCATCGCAGCGGTCATCCGCAACAGCTCTGCCACCGCGAATACCGACGTATTGGAGCGCGGCTACGGCATCAGCCTGCGCCCGCTCACGACATTTGCCTCGCGCATCTCACCCTGGTGCGAACCCCATCAAGGCGGCGGAGCGTGCCGTTACGATGATGATGTTCAAGCTCGAGGGCACACTGATCCGCCGCAATCCCGACTTTCAGATGGAGGATCGGCTGCTGCTGGACAAGATCGACTCGATCTCTCCTGCGTGACGCTCGGCAGCGGCGGCGCGTGAGCTCGACAGCGCGTATTTCCGACGATTGACGATCCTTCTGACTGCTGGGCGCTCACGGAGGACGAGGAGAATATCATCGCCGATCTGCGCTCTGCTTCCTGAGAGCAAGGCGCTCCAGCGCCATGTGACCATCTCTATGAGCGCGGCAGCATCTATACGCTGCTACAATGGAACTCTTTTCACGCCTGTGTGCCGATGGAGGAGTCGGGGAATTCCGCACGATCACGCATAAGGGGCAGGCCTATCGCGGGCGCGTGGATGGACTTCTGCGAGAGAAGGCGCGCGAGGGATGGAAATGAGCACACGCAGGAGGGCTGGACTTCATGTACTTCCTCTGGTGCGGCTACAATTCTCCGTGGTCAGGGCGCTCCTTCACGACGTTCGAGCGTTCCTTCATCTCCGATGAAAGTACGTGGAAGGAGCCGTCCGATCTGCAGGCTTCCGCCTCGTGAACGATGAGGCGGTCATGCGATTCTTGGAGGAGTTTGGGCTCGACCCAGGCGCGGCATATCATCAACGGTCACGTCCCCGTCAAGGTGCAGAAGGGGGAGAGCCCTGCGCGGCAGCGGCGCGCCCTCATCATCGACGGCGGCTTTGCTGCGCCGTTCCGCGCCAAGACGGGCATCTCGGCCATACGCTCATCTACAACTCACGCGGGCTGCGCCTCCTGCAGCATCAGCGCGTGGCGAGTAGCGCGACGCGCTGCGTGAGAACCGCGGACATAGAGTCCGTTTCCAGACGGTTGAGCTGCAGGCACGGCACTCGTCTCGCTGCGCGACACGGATCGCGGTGCAGCCATCGAGAGCAAGATCGCCGATCTCTGCTGCCCTGCGCGCCTATCAGACGGGCATACTCGCCGCAGTAATATTATAGAAGACAGAACGCCCGCACATCGAATACAATGCGCGGGCGTTCTTATTCTTCCTTATGATTCTTCTTACTGTACTATCTCCACGGTACGGCATAGCCGTTCCGTGATTCTGCTGAACGTAGTCGCAGAACTTTTGCGATCATCTCTGTCTTGTGATGGTAGTCTGCGTCCTCCCATCCTGTCGCGCGCGTGCTGCGTGGTCGGGTCGTAGGCGAGGTATGCCCCGCCGAGCAGGTACTGACGATAGAGGATGTCCTTCAGAGGGACGGAGGGATTTTTCACATATCGTACATCGCCATAAAGCTGGTCGCGTCCTCGCCTCGCCTGACAGTGAAAGTGCATCCATGTGTCCGCAGGCATTTTCATGAGATCGACAAAAGCGTCGATGGTCTGCGGCCTGCTCCACTTGTGATCGGTGACGGCGAGACGAACGAAGCGCACGCCCGCGCTCTCGACCAGCCTCGTGCTCCGTCATCGCCCGTGACGCGGACGGTCTGCGGATTTCTGGCTGCTTTTTCTTTATCGAGGTGCGCGAGCACACAGTCCTTTCCCTGTGCACGCTGGATGCGCGCGCACCGTCGCGCAGCGCCTCGTGCTGCGTCCCGCCGATGTTGCTCAGTCGCGCTTTTGCCGTACCAGCTGACGGCATTTCGTTACATGAAGCCACGCGACTCCTGCCGCAGATCAACGATGCAGATCGCGCCCGTCGCGCGCGCTGCAGGTTGTCACAGCAGCGCGTGAAAGGCAGGCGCGAGAACTCACCCTGCAGAGCGGCAGGTCGTCCAGTCCTCCGCGCGTAGTGCGTGGTCAATCGCCGGAACCGCCGCGTCTTTCCGCGTTTGAACGCAGATGCCGCCGTCGGAAATTGTGCGGCAGCTCCGCCGATCCCCGCCGCCGCGTCGATGCGCCAGACATACGCCGCGGTAGTCTCGCATTCGCATCGGCAGCAGAGACCGTGTACGATAAGTGCAGAGCGTGCATAACAGCAGGACAGAGAATAGATACTGACGATTTCATGAGACTCCTCCAGCAGATAACATCACCCTCATGTAAATAACTTGCGCTTTATCAGGCTGTACAAAAACTGAGACTGGAAAGCGTGGAGAGGAACGAGAGGTACGTGACACTAGAAGACGTTTTTCTCCTTTTCGAAACACAACAACCACTCTGTAAACTGGAGTGTCTTTACAATCTTATGATTTATTTCTTTTACCAGGAATTAGTGAGGAGCAGCTTTCGAGTAGCTATCCAGAGCTTTTCGATTTCCTGCATTTTCCGTCATACCCGGACACGTCTTAGTTTCAGCACCTTTGCTCACAAGCACAGTTAAAAGCATAACATCTTTTCTTTTATTGCCAGGCCCATGTTGTTGTTTCTCATCCTGCTGGCTTCGAAACCTCCATTACAGCATCAATCCTTTGTTATTCATGGTTCGCAATCCACTCGAGCGGCTTTTCCTTCCTCTAACGTAGCAGCATCGCTCACCAGTCCGTAAGACACTCATAGGACATGGCAAAAGTTTTATCATCTTGCTGTTTTATGGTGAAGATTGTGACACCAAGAGCTTTTTCAGTGCAGCCCACACACAACAATTTTCCGTTTTGCCCAGCCAGACTGGTATTAAGTAAATAGGGTGAGAATCGAAGCAAGTACAACCCTGGTAGTCGCGAGCACTGTGCATGCCCATTCTCCTCAGCACTGAGAAGATGGGCAACCAATAGGGCTTTTAATATTTTTACAATACATATCGACCATAGTGGCAAATACTTTGGTGCAAAGGATGGTTCCATGACATATACTAAATGCTAAATAGAGACGATCGCCGCTCTTTGATCGCCGTTCCTGTGCTAGAACAGTATGACGCGGCGTATGTACAGTGAGGGATCTTTGTACGTCGAGAGCAGATACAAATCTGATTTCATGCCGCGCGCGAGAAAGCCGCTGCGTGATGCGCGAGAATCATATTGCACAGCGTGCCGCCGACAGCGCAGTGGCGCGATACGTTCACGTTCTATCGCACGGCCCGCCGATTTCGCCGAACGGCCGTCCGCATATCGTGGGACACGTTTTGATCGCGCGTACATCAAGGATATGCGCCGCCGCGCTATCAGCTCGGCTTAGCTGGGCGCAAGCAGTCGCGCAAGGCCGGCTGGGACACGCATGGGCTTCCCCGTCGAGCTGGAGGTCGAGGACAAAGATCGGCATCAACGGCAAAGCGAGCAGATCGAGGTGCGCACGGGCAGAGCCCGTCTGCTCATCAAGAAATGCCGTGAGTCCGGTTCAGCACAAGAGCACGGGAGCAGCTCTCCGACGGCGACGGCTTTCGCGGATATGGAGCATCACATCACGGCATGAGAACGACTTCATCGAATCCGAGTGGTGGGCGCGCGCTGAGACTGGAAGAAGTGGACTGCCTCGAATCAGCGGGCATAAGATTGTCCTGTACTGCTCGCAGCAGGCACGCCGCTCTTCCTCGCACGAGGTGGCGCAGTGCTGCATGCGCTGCTCACCGGAGCGCTCCCGCCATCGTGAAGTCTGCTGGCGGCGGACGAGGATGCCTACTTCGCGCACGGACGACGACAGGACGCCCGTCGAACCTCGGCGGTGCAAACACGAATGCAATCACGTCAGACCTGCGCGTCCACGGCACAGGTCTCGCACCGCCGAGGCGCTCGCGGATGGCGCGCGCGTGTTGACGGCTCGTGGGCGAAGGCAGAGAGCGCGCCAAGCATGAAGGGCGCGAGCTCGAGGGCCGCAAAGTACGAGCCGCTCTATCCATTTGCAACGCAGGGATGTGCGCGACAAGGCATTCTTCGTGATCTGCGATGACGACTACGTGCTACCACGGAGGACGGAGCACGAGTATCGTCCACATTGACGCCGCATTCGGCGCGTGAGGACGATAACCGGCGCTGCTGCGGCAATATGCCGTTCGTCCAGTCCGCCCACAACGCAGCGGCGAGATGACCGGAGGAGACGATTGACACAAAGTCGTTCGTGAAGGACGCGATCCGCTGATTCTCGACGACAGGCAGCGCAGCGCCCTTCTGCTGCAGCACCGGAGTTCACGCACACAGCTATCCACACGTTGCCAGCAGACGACACCGCCGCCGCATTTACTGCCGCGCGCGCCTCGTGGCACCATCCGTACACGACGCAGCGATGAGTTTCGCCGCGGTGAACAACAAGACGTCAACTCATCCCGTCGTCGCGAGGGCGTCTTTCGGGCAACTCGGATCGCCGAGTACGCGCAGGATTAGTACGCAGCCGCAACCGCCACTGGGGGACGCCGCTCGGAATATATGGGAAATGCTCCTGCGTGACACGCGAGCACGCGGTCTGCCTCGATGGCAGAGCTGCGCGAGCCGCAGCCAGACTGCCCGGCGGACATCGAACTGCACGCCTCGCACATCGATGCGCGACTGGCACGTTCTCGCGCCCGAGTGCGGAGAGACCGATGCACCGTGTGCCCGAGGTCATTGACCGTTGGTCTGACCGGGTTCCATGCCGCTTTGCCCAGCGGCACCATCCGCTCTGAAAACAAGGCAACCTTTGAAAATACTTCCTGGCGGACTCGGCGATGCGCCGTCGATCAGACACGCGTGGTTGGTTCTACTCGCCGATCGCCGGCTGCAGCACGCCGTCTTTGGACAAGAGCATCGGAATGTCGTCGCAAAGCTCGGTCATGCGCAGGACAGCAACGCAGAAGATGAGGCAACCAAGGGCACCGCCGTTGACCCGATGGATGCGCCGGACGGCACGGCGCGGACGCGATCCGCCGGTACCTCTGGCGAGAACAGCGCGCCGTGACAAGCGCGAAACCGCTCTATCGACGATGTTGCAGGGAGTGGCGTGCGCGTAACTCATGGGGAACGCTGGGGAACACCTGCCGCGTTCGGCGTGCGTTTATGCGTAAATATCGTGACGTACGTGATCCGACGGGCACACGCTGACTCATGACCAGCTGGAGATGGATCGCGAGTGCCCGCGCTCGAACACGATGGTGCGCACGCAGGACGACTGTCTTGCCTGGCTCATCGCGTCACAGAGGCGGCGCGCACCGGCAGTCCTCTCGTCGAGGAGCTGTCGACTGGTGGCGTCGGCGCTGTCGCCGCAGCTCAGCCTCGGGCGAAGGGCATGGAGCAGGATACAGGTGAACGCCTGGTCTGACGCTCCATGCAGCACCGTGACGACGGTAGAGGCTATGGCGGCAACTGATGCGCGCCACCATCACGGAGAGCACCCACTGCAAAACCTCGTCTGCCGTCTGCGTGGACAAGAACGCGCGCCGATCCGGTGCACCCTTCGCGGACTTCCCTGACGGTCAACGAGGCGTGGATCGATCCCGCATGCTCGAGGATCGGGTCATGGAGGTCGTGCTCGCGGTCGTAACGCTCGGTCGCGCGTAGCACGCACCGCAGCGAACATCAAGAACTCGCTGCAGCCGGTGGGCGGATGTACGTCGTTAGGCGGCGCAAGGAACCGCCGGACTTCTTTCGTGAAGATCATCAGAGGATGAGCTGAACAATCAAGCGGTCATCTTTCCGCGACGACATGTCGGACCTCCTCGCCCATCACGTCAAGCCGGACCTGCACGTCTCGGGCCGGGGTCGGCAAAGCAGATGGGCGCGGCCGTGCCGCACCTGAGGCGAGCGACGGTGCAGCTGCTCGCGATGCTCTGCATTTGGGATGGAAGCTATGGCGCTCATCTGCTCCGACGGCGATGTCACGGGTGACGCAGTAAGAGGATGTTGAGGACGGTACTTCAGCGCGATGGGTGGCACCGGCTGAGTTATGGCAGGTGACAGTCGATTGTCGTCGACCACTGCTCACCGAGCGGCGCTGATCGAGGAGGAAGCTTTTGTCCATGCGAGATTGGCATCAGCAAGTGCGCAGACGATGCGCAAGGAATGCGGCCTGAGTGCGACGGATCACATTGCGCCTCCGACCTTCCGGCACCCCGCGCCTCGTCGAGATCGCGCATGGTAAACGGAGGCTTCATCGCGAGAGATCACCCTTTTGCTGACAGCGCCTCCGCAGATGCGCCGATGGGCACTGAGCAAGGAGGCGGAACATCAACGGCAGAGAAGCCGACGCCGAGTACTAAATAACAAGAAGTTTTTGGAAGATGGCTGTTAAAGTAAGCTAGATTTCGTCCTCGTACAGCAGCCTCTTTCTATTGACAACATGCGACGTATAACAGCGAACTGTTGATAAATGAAGTCTGCCGGTGATTGGCGTAGATTTTTCGTCCGACGAGGAGGTAAACCGGCATAGCGGAGGCTGGCGGAGGATTTGCCGACAAAAAGCGGCAAAAAAAGATGCGCTAAGATGTATGGCGTTGAATTTATCAGTGCTTCTGAAATGAATTACTGCGGGCATTGAGGGGAGTAAGGACGCACTGGTAAAAATTCAGCTACGACGGATTACGCGGCATTTTTGCTGGCGATGGACGCACAGCAGCCTGCTGACCTTTTGACAGGGAATCCACGCAGAGCGTTAAGGCGGACGATGTGGAGGTGACCATATCTCCTGTTCTCGCGCGCATCGGGGATCATCTCAGCGATGCGCCGTCGATCGCGGCGCGCAACACGCGAAGATCGCCTCGACGCCGGAGGTCAACAGCGTCTGCGAGAGTCAGACGCTGGAAGCAGAGATTGCGATCCCGCCCGATGAACATCTATGGTTCGCTCAATTCCGCCGTCTCGGCAGCAGGTGCGTGCAAGAGCGATCTTCGCCCAGCAGCAGCAGGGCGTGGCAGCGGATCGCCTGCGGGTTTGTCGTGCATATCGGCGGCAGGACGAGTCACTACTGCGGGCGATACGGCGCTGTTCAGCCAGATGGCGCAGCTCATTGCCGACGCAAGGACAGCATCGGACGGCAGCTGCTCTCGCCCATCGGGCGATAACTATACCGACGCTTGAGGATGCGGGCGGATGGCGCGCACGCGGTCAACGCAAGGCGTGCATCCCGGTTCACCGCGCAATCACGCGGCCGAGCATCAAACAGGAGGCACGGTACCATGAGCGATGCGACGGAAGCCACGACGCGAGCCAGAGTAGCATATCACATGGCGCCCGGAGATACGATGGAGCTGTGATGCAGGCACGGAAGACGCCCTGCTCGTTCTCCTCGGCCCTCACGGCAGTAGGCAAGACGGCGCTCTTCATACGCAGCACCGCGGAGCGAAGCTCGGCACGGAGACTGTCATCTCGGGGACCCCGATGCTCAGTCTCATCGCGGCTGACATTGGCAGCGAAGCCGCGTGCGGAGGAGCGCTTCGCGCGCCGCATCATCTCGTCGATGCGCCGATGCCGATGCGCTGCGTGACGCAGGTTTGTCGCGCGTCGGAGCGCACGGTGACTTTGATGCGGCAGGGCGCGCTGCCGTTCGTCGCCGGCGGACGGCGTCTGGCGTCAAGGCGCGCGCGTCGAGGATATGACTTCAACGTGACGCAGGAGCATTACGTGCAAGCCCGCCGCGCCATGGCGGCGCGATTGCCGCATCGCCGCGGAAACATGCGCCGCGCACATCGCTTCCTCGCGCATCGTGACCCCGCTGCGCAGAGCGGATCCACGAACAACTCCTGCGCCGCGCGATCTGGCGCACTGAGGCTCGCACGCCACGGTGATGAGAGCACGCGGTGCGCGTGCGATGGAGCACGGGACCATGCCCTGCGATGCCCTCGTGATCGACTCCGCGTGGCGGGCATATCTCGACGCGCGCGCATCACGAACGCGCGTTGAGGCGATGTTTGCCGCAGGGCTTGCGTGAAGAGGTGCGCAGCAGCTTTTGATTAGCGGCGTACGCCGCGATGCTCCGGCGATGACAGCGATCGGCTTATAGGGAGACGGCGGCGTATCTCGGGAGAGGATCACGCGCGCACGGAGGCGAGATCACGGCCGTGCAGACGGCAACGCGGCGACGTTTGCGAGCGTCAGCTGACGTGATCGGCAGACGCCCCACATCCGCCGGTGGCCGATGCGTGATGCGTGGACGGAGCCGGAGCCAGCTGAGCGCATTTTACCGGATATAAAGGAACGACGATGTGCGAGAGTGAGCGACGACGGCCAAGACCATCAACCTGGCAGGATAACCCTTTTCAATCAGGCGCGCGCATGACTCGGATTCCCGCGGACGATTCATCCGTCGAACGAAGCTTTCAGATCAAGGACGCGCGGTTCGACAATTTCTCGTCCTCGCGGTGGATGTGCGATGCAGCAGCAGATGACGTATAAGTACGCGTGGTCTCGACCATCACGCCGGCTCGTGCCGAGTGCGTGGACGGCGACGATGCGTCGCACACGCCGAACAACGCTGCTGTACCGCTCAGTGGTGCAGCGGCTCCTTTTATCTGTTCTCTGATGAAGGAGGAGCGATGAAGCAGCGAGGCTTTGAGACCGGTCTCAGCGGGCCGCAGGGCAGGTGTGCTGCTCGAGCGCAAAGAGCACAGCGAGTGCGGGCCAGATCCTGCCGCGCGGCCGCCGTGAGATCGCCCTTGCGGGCTGCCAGCGAGCCGACGGCAGTCAAGGCGTAGATGCAGGCGGATGAGGTTCTGCGTGCTCATATCTGCTCGGCATGGCGGTGGTGAAACGTCAGCTCATGCTGATGAACGGCGTCGCCGTGACCGATGCGGACTACTAAGTAGAAATGCGGGCGACGAGGGCAGCATTATCGTCCTATTACATACCAGCGTGACGGGAGCCCGTGGTCAGATAGCGGCGGGGAGCGGATCGCGCAGCGGCATCTGCGCGTTATCTGGACGGCGGACGCGCGATGGCGAGCGATGCGGACGGAGAGCAGCGGCGGCTTCTGCTCGACGCGGCGCATTAGCGGACATCCGTACGCCTGCATTTTTGACAGGAAAACGAACTCATTTATAATGATGTCGGTACATTAACCCTTGGGGTAAACGGCATGACTTTGCACCACACAGGAGATCTTTTGCGAAACTTTCAACGAAGGCCGAAGCCGTTACAGTGTCACGGGCACTTATGAGCCTCGCCCCGCGCTACGGCAAGGGCGTTGACCTCGCCGCATGCGACGCGGCGACGCAGGGACTTCGATAACCATTTGGAGCAGTTGGATGGCGTGCCGCTGCGCGCGCGCCAGGACTGGTTGAGAGTGCGTGCGCGCGCGCAGGGGCCAGACGCTCGCGCTCCCACCTGAGGAGACTGCTGACGCCGCGGATCATCACGGGCCGCGGAGGGCCCGGATCGTCTCGTGGACCGCCTGTTGACGGATGCGGAGGCATCGCGACCAGAGCAGTGGAGCGCGCTCGAACAGTGTGACGCGTCAGATCCGGGAGGAGGTCTGTGACAGCATCAACAGTGTAAGCGAACAATATTGCCCTCCGATCCCCGGTGCAGCGCGGGCATCGCCGTGCGGCAATCAGCGATGCCGGTCCACCTCGACTATGCCGCGCACGACCCCACCTCGATGCAAGCGTGCCTCATGGCGATGCAGCCGCATCTCGACGGAGGTGGTGGAATCCACTCGAGCCTGCACAGCTTCGGACAGGCGAGCGTGGCGCGGCAGTCACGTGCGTGCACGGGAGGAGCGGCGGCGCTTCATCGGCGCGTTCCGCCGGAGGTGTTCTACGAGCGGCGGACGCGGAGAGCGACAACCGCTCTGCGCGCCATTGTGAGGAGTTGGCGAAAGCGCAGGCATGTCGGCAGCACAGACCTCCGCTCGCTGAGCATCCTGCCGTGCGGGCGCGAGAGTAGGACCCGCCGCGATCTGGCGGCACACGGGTGGCGCACTGATCGGAGGTGCCCGTCGATGCTGCAGGGCGCAAGTTGCCTCGTCCGATGCCAGGGCGGCGGCACTGGGTGCGAGGATACGGTGCGTTGGTCACGACTCATGACGGCGAACAACGAGGTCGGAACGCTTCCGCCACTGGTGTGCACGCGCGCTCCTTCGGGCGCGCGGATCCGCGCCATGCCGGACGTCGTGCGTGCAGGCGGCGGGGCATATTCGCTCGGATGTGGAGGAAACTGCACGTCGATGCGCTCGCTTTCGGCGCATAACTTTGCGGGCATCGAAGGGCGTCGGTACGTCCGACGCGCCGCACGTTGCGACCGCCCCGCTTCTATAAGGCGGCGCACAGGAACGCGACATGCGCGCGGGCACGGAGAATGTGGCGGGATCGTCGGCTGCGGCTGTGCGGCGGCGGTTGCCCGTCGTGCGATGTGGGCGCAGGCGATGCGCCTGCGCGCTGCGGCTGCGTCGCCGGGCGCACCGCACCTCGGACATCGACGGCATATCTGATTTTACCGACACAGAGAGTGAGCGGCTTGCAGGGCATCCTGAGCTTTGGCATACGGGACATCCTGGCAGGATACGCTGCTCATCCGTTCGATCTCGCGGGCCTTTGCCGTATCGGGCGGCAGTGCGCAGTGCGGCGCGCGCATCCGTCCCACGTCCTGGCAGTGCGACGGGTTGCCCGTTGATGAGGCGCGCACAGCGATCCGTGTGAGTCTTCGGACGCTTTACGCGGAGGACGATGACGTGCGTTTCGCCGATACAGTTCGGTGCCATCGCAAAAGAAGTAGAAAAGCTTCTGGAAAAATTGTTCTTGCTGTGCACTTTGTGCATAATCAAAGAAATGTTTTGAAAACTCACGGGTTCATTGCGTGATATTGGCAGACGGACATTTCTAGATTGGAAGAGACTCAGTGAGGGAACCGGCATGGTCGGCGACATCCTGCGCAGCGCCTCAGCCAAGCAGTGACCGACACGCAGACTATAGTGTGAGGTGACAAGCATCCGCGCCCTCTACATCGAGCAGCATTGAGCAGTGGCGAACATCGACAACCTGCCCGCGCGGTTTATTACGGGCTGTCCGCACTATGCGGGCTTCCGCATCAATGTGAGGCACTGGCAGGCAGCAGTTCGCAGAGGAGAACGACGGCGGTTGCCCGGCGGCCTCTCCTCGAGGAGCAGCCGGGCGTATCCCCACTCAACACCAAATCATCGTGGCGACGTCGCCTCGAGATTCCATCGGCGGCGCGCGCCTCCGGTGCGGGGATGTTCGGCAAACTGAATAAGCCGGTATCGTGGTGTCGTCGCACTGGTCGCGGCGGTGGTGCGGCACCTGCCTTGTCTTTATCAACCGGGTGGAGACGGTCGCACCGGACGCAGCCCTGCGCGGCCAGGAGAGCCGCCGACGAGACTGGCAGAGGCAAACGCCGTGGATGAGGCACGCGAAATCGCTGGCGGCGATGCGCGAGCGCGACCTCAATGAACGCCGGCTGAGTGCGACGGTCGACGGAAAGACCCGCCTTGAGGGAATTCTAGTGCGGTGACCGAGAACTGCGCGCGAGTCCACTGCCCTGCGTGGTGCAACGCCGGAGCACTTGAGACGGTGAATCGAAGAAGTTTCCGGTACGTTCGGCGATGAGGGCGCTGTTGTAGAGCGCACCTTACGCGGACGACGAAGTCACTGGAGGACGGTTGCCCCAGCGGCGCGGATGCGTGACTATGAGCAGCCGAAAAGAGCATATGAAGTGTACGCAGAGCCAGTGGTCAACGTGATGCGTGAGAGAGGGTGAGGCGGCCGCGTATTCTTTTGGTAAAGAACCGGAGCAGTCAGTCATTGATTCCTTGTTGTGCAGAGGAGGAATGACATCCGTCGTCGTCGAGCAGTGAGTGTGTCGGCGGCTTTACGACCGGATGAGTAGTGAACGTTCACGCTCATGGTCGTCAAACGCGAGGGTCGCCGTGAGTCAGTTCAGCCGCGCGACAAGCTGCCGGACGGCATCATACGCTCCTGTGATAAGCGCGAAGAATTGATGGAGATCAAGCAAATTCTCGTGGCAGAGATCGGGAGCATGAGATCCGCGTAACCGCACGGAGCCCGAAGTGCCTCCGAGAAGGTCGCAGAGATCGTCATATACTTGAAGTGACCTGACGAGGTCGCTTACATTCGCTTCGCCTCGGTCTGTCGGAAGTTCGGATGATATTGCCGAATTTCATTGAGAACTGGAGACGCTGCGCACATCGTGGAGAAAAGAATGAAAGGCAAGAGTGGGGGATTGGATCACGTTGAGGAACGCCCGCGGGCACGCGTCTGGCGCAGATGCGGGCATATCGTTATTCTGCGTGGCGCGCACGCCGATTTTGCTTCCGTTCATCCCACACGGCTTTGTCGGCACAGTCGAACCTCCTCACGGTACATTGTCTGCGCAATACAGGAGGCTGCGGATACGGCGTGAGCGTTCCTTCGCCCGATCGCGATGAGATGCCGCGCTATGTGCGCACGAATACGCCGATGATGCAGCTGCGGACGCGGTGACACCGCCCGCGGACTTCGCCATTGTCGGTTTTGCCATTCGTCGGAGATGGATTACGCCATGTCGCAATGTTTCGCGCGCACATATCACGCCGCTTGCTGCGGGTCGCATCAATATGACCCTCTCGCGATGCGGGCCATGCCGTTCAACCTGAAACCGCTTCGCCGCGGCACTGATCGACGCCTTGTTATCGGTGTGAGGGAGGGCGATCCTTCCTGCGATGATGGACGTTTCATTGCGTGGGGCTGGGCCGCATGGTGCGGGCGATGACCGCGCGGCGCTTCCTGCAGCGGCTTTCTCATGGTCCCCTGTAAGGTCTATGCCCTGGCACTTGTTGCCGCCCGCATACGATGGCAGCATCGACGGCACCCTGCCGCAGGCGGGCACCGTCTCTGCTGTAGCGGCAGGTGGAGGATCTGACGCGCGATCTCGCCCATACGGTTGTCATTTATGGACGATATGAGTTTAGCTTCACCATCGAGACAGCGCGGATGCGTGACGTCATCGTCGTTTACGCGCCATTGCTTTGCCGCCTGCGCAACCGCCTTCCTCGCCGTCATCGGAGGGCGAGGTGCGCGGACGCCCCTGCTCACGGCAAAAAGATCGGACCGCAGCGGCGATCTCGACCGAGCCCAGAGATCGATGCCCTCGTCATTCCATCTCGGGAGGGCCTTCATGTCGGTTATCGCAGTCCTCCGCGCGACCCAGACGAAGGAACTCGCCGAGTCGCTCGCAGCGAGCGATCGAAGATTCCCGACCATCGCCCCCGAGGTAGCGGCAGGGCGCGGATGCGCGGCTCATCAACACGGCATCGAGGAACATCATCTTCGCGACGCTGATCCGGCGGCGTTAACATATCCGGAATTTCAAGCCATATCGCGTGGTACAGTTCGAGGCGTGATGATATCGACGATTTTATCGACTCCACGCAGCGCTCATGTTCATGGCGGACGAAGGGCTGCTGCGCACACGGACGTCGCGAATCTCTTCGTTCGCCAGCCCACGCCGTTTGTGCGGATGGCGGCGGCGGAGAAAAGCGCATGGATGCGGTGATGGCGCGCTTCCGGATGGGTGGCAATCGCCGGCGCCAGCATCACGCCCCTGAGCTCGAAGGAAAGCGCGTGTCCAGTCCATCTCGCGCGCGGCGGATTGCCGCCCGGCACCCTCATATACGTAAAAAGGAATGGCGCAAAAGATTCTGCAGAGATGCGTGTGACGGCCTGAGGATGGGCTATCTGTTCCGCGACGGGAAGAAAGTTAAGGTATCCACCGGGGATCATCTCGACATGGGTTTTCCGCAAACACTATTCAGCAGAATATGAGCGGGCAAGCAGGCCTTGTCGACACCGATCTGCTTTCTGACGGCTGTCTGTTGCTGCGGTGTCAGAACCCGCGGAAAGGATGACTTGCAGGAGTTTGTACCACGCAGATCTCGGCGAAGAACCAGTGGAGCGGGCGGCTGATCTTCCGAGCGCCGACGTGCCTGCGCATGGGTTCTCGGCGGCACGGCAGGGCGGCGCTAGTGCTCCCCGCATGATACGCTGAAATACGCATTGCATCAGGAGGATGACGTCGGAAGGTGGAGGTCCAGGCGTACCGTGCAGCGTTGAAGCCGGCAGAGCGGTGGGATCTGCACACCGCGACGGGTGCATGGGACGGAGATCGATACGCGTTTTCGCCGCGATGTGTGCGCGGTGCAGCACGGGACCATGCGGACTGTATCGCCGACGCATGACAGCGCTGATCACGGGCGACAACGATGTCACACTCCTCTGGCTCTGCGATGGACTGCGCGCCGTCCTCCTTCTTATGACCCCGTGCATCATGCCATTGGGCTCGTTCACGCCGGCTGGCGGCGGACAGTGCTGGAGCGGATCCGGGCACGAGACGCTCGCGCGCATGCACAGGAGTCAGCCCGACAAGACCCATGATATTATTGCGGGGATCGGCCTCCATCTGCGCCCGACTGCTATGCACTGGTCGGCGACGAGGCATCACCGCGCAGCTCCGCCGCGCATTTTCGCGGCCGACGCGGGCGGATCGTCCGCAGAGCGAGATGGAGGCTAACCATCTGGATCTAGGCGGCGAGCCGCACTGCACTGGAAGCGGGCATCCCTCCAGCAGCAGCATCGACAGCGCACCAGACGCGCGTCGTGCGATCATACATCGTTTTACTTCCCATCAGAGCCGCAGGGCGGCGGGCACGGGATCGTCTGGCGGCGGTAATGGAGCTGAAATGGTGGAAGGAACGATGATCGGGCGACCAGATTCAAAGGGTGCGTGCCGAGATCGCCAAGTCGCGCGGGCGCGGCGGATCGCCGCATTCCGAAGGATGCGCCGTGAGAGCTGATTGCCGCGACGAAAAACCATCCCGTCGCGGCGATGCAGGAGGCGTTTCGATGCGCATTACGCAGACATCGGGGAGAACCGCATCCAAGAGGCTGCCAGACACGCGTGGTGACACTTGAGCGTGAGGCATGGCATCCGATCGGCAACGCAGACCAATGCGAAAATGCGCCGTGCGCCAGTTCGATCATCTCATCATCGGGCCAGATTCGTGCACCTTGCACAGGCGGTGAACCGTGCGGCGGAGGAAAGTCTCGGCACAGGTGCAGAATCATCTCGTGCAGGTCAATCTGGCGCGTGAGGAGAGCAAGTCCGGCGTCTACCGCGAGGTGATCTCGACGAGCAGTGCGGCGATTGACGGAATGGACTCAGCCCGCCGGCAGAGTCGTATGTAGTGCGCCGAGTATGAGGATGTAGGCAGGCGCCGTCCGCTCTTTCGTGCGATGTACGAGCTGTACGGCACGACCAGCAGCGGCAGAGCCGCGTCGAAGCGCGTTAGACATCCGCTACACTTTCGATGGGCATGACACACGACTCATCGCATGCCGCTGTCGAGGAGCGAGCACTCGTGCGATGTCGGCACGGCGATTTTGGCGCACGCACTCATACCCTAGGGTGTGAGGGATTGTGAAGATCAAGAATTTGTTCAGCATCTCGTCCTGGAGGAGGATTGAGGAGCCTCGCGAGCGGGAAGAAAAAGACCTGCGCCCGCGACCGAGATCGGTTCGCGCACGGGACAACAGCGCGCTGAGACAGCCAATCTCGCGGCTTTCCGACTTTACCCCGCCGGCGAGCTGCAGCGACGAGTTTTACACACCGATCGACAGCGTCGCCGCGGCGTACCACGCATGAACGTCGTGATGATCGAGCGCAGTCGTTCGACGATGCAGCAGCAGGTGGCGGTCAGATCTCCAGAAGAAAAGCCTGTCGCTGGAGTTTTCGAAAAGACGGAAAAGAGCGTCGCGAACCGCATCATCGACTTCATCAGCGGAACGGACATACGCGCACTCGGCGGCGACATCAAGAAGATTGTGCAACAATGTCATTCTCTGCGCGCGCCGAGCAACGTCGGCACGCAAGCCAGCTACCTGAGGACGCGAACACGACCGACAATATGCCCGTCATGGATCGGTGGCGGTGCACATGAAAGGCGCGACGAAGATCGGCATCATCGGCGGCGGTGCAACGGCAGAAGGCGATGCATTGCGCGCATGACAGCGGAGGAAGGAGCGTGCCGTCGCCGCAAGATCTGTATCGGATCACCGCTGGCAGCACCGTAGTGCTGCGCGCACTCTGCATGAGCGAGTATCACGTAAATGCGCATGCGTCCGGGGGCAGAGAATTTCTCGCCCCGTATTGACGTTCTTGTTCTGGCGGTAAAAGTTTCGTCACGCGCGCGCAGCGATGCGGAAGACAGCACCCTGCTGCGCAGCGATGCGCTGTGAGATTCCATCGTGGCAGGGCTGACGATATGGCGCAGATTGCCGGCAGCAGATATCCGCACCCGATTGTCCGGCGCGATGCCGAACACCCGCCGCCGTCGGCGCAGGGATGTCCGCCTGGCAGTGCGTGCGGCGACGATGCGGATGGCGGTCCGCACGCTGAGTGGCGACGACGTCGCGCTCGGCACGGAGCGCGGGACGCGTCGTCAAGGGCAAAGGGCATGACCTCGATGCGGTGACAGGGCTTTCGCGCGATGGTCCGCCTCGGCGCGTCCTCGCCAGTCGAGGCGCTGACCGACCTGGCGTTGCGGCAGCGGCTGCGCCACGGGACGCGTCCCGCTGTCGCAATGCACAGACGCTGCTTGGCGCGGCGCAGATGAGCTCGATGGGGCCTGCGCCCGCCGCTCTGCGCTGCCGCGACCAGTCCGCAGGCTTTGACGGCGGCGCTGCGCGTCATGGAGCGCGCCGGCGTGCAGCACTCGCGCTCGCGGAGCAGTTCTTGCCGCGGCGGAGCGGGCCGAAAGAACGGGCTCAGCAAACAGTACGACAGTTCGCGCACGATTTCCCAAAGGAGGACTATGGCATCAGAACAGAAGGAGCGGATCTCTCGCTTTTATCGCGGCAGTGAAGGAGAGAAGAGACGGCGGTACGCCTCGCTCGACCTCGCAGAGACCGTCGTAGTCAAGACACGCGCAAATTTCGCATCAGGTCACTGACGCGGGCCCTGGGCGAGAGATCGCCGAGACGATCCGCGAGCGTGAGTTGTCGATGATCTGCGCTCGACCTTTGACGGCGGCTATCGAGCAGAACGCGCGCGTGCGATGCTGCGCCATCCGGGCTTTGCGGGGCGGACGGGAGGACTTCGGCATCGCCTGCGTAGAGGCTGCACGTGGAACGTGGCGGTCGGCACGACTCACGCATCGTGATGTCCTCGGGCGCAAAGAGATGGGATCGCGGGATTGAGCGCGATGATCGGCGACATTCTGCCCGCCTCCGATGCGTATGGCGAAAATCCTTCTGCGATGCCAAAGATCGCCCTGCCCTGATCGAGAACTTCTGACGATGACCGGTGTAGTCGGCGTGAGACCGCGCCCGCAGAGCTGGACGGAGATCGCGCCGCGGAGGAAGCCGGACGAAGGGAGATCCGCGCGACGGTGGCGTCGCTGCGGCTCGACTCCATCGTCGCAGCAGGGTCGGTAGCACTCGCGCAGCCGTGCGCGCGACTGACAATCGCCGCATATGGGCAAAGCATAACTGGCAGAGTGCGGCGAGCGCCTCCAAGACAGTCATCAGCGAGGGAGATGTCCTCTCCGCTGCGCGGGCGCGGGCGCAGTCGAGGCGGACTGAGGTGCGCGGTCAGACGGAAGAAGCGCAGGCGGCTGTTGTACTGCATCGATTCTTTGAAGCAGGCAGGGAGCGCGATGCTGCTACCGATGGACATTCATGCCAGTTGAGGTTTGGCCGGAGTTTTCGCGGGTTTAACGAGAACGAGGTCAGATTTTCAATCGAGACTGCGAAGGCGTACACGGCGCAGTGGCTGGATGAAAATCGAGCGCCTGCGAGGCGAGCTGGAGCGTGAACGCCTCGGCGACGAGTTCCGGCGCATCGAGCCAGCAGCATGTGCGAGACGCCCGTCGTCGCGCAGAAAACGGCGGAGGAGAGGGAGCACGAGCGCCAAGCAGGGCATGACCGTCTGCCCGAGACGACGGCGAAAGGAGCGCAGAGACATGACGCCGCTTTGAGGCGACACTACAGGCAAAGGCGCAGCTGGATGAGGCTCGCGGACAAAGGTGCGTGCCATCGTGGCGGAGTACGAGCGGCTCGTCCGCGAAAAGCATCAGCTCCTCGCGCCGCATGAAATCCAGTAATGCAGCGCAGCTCGCCACTCATCGAGGATGCGCATCGCAGAGATGCCGGACATGGTGCGCGGGAGGAAGGTACCGCACGTCGCCTCCTGCACCGCCGATAGCTCGGAAGGACGATGGCGTGAAGTGAACAGGAGGACGACTGAAGACGACATGATCCCAGGTGCCGGAAAGGCCGCACGTGCTCTTGGCAGTGACGATGCACTTTGGGATCAAGCGGTAAAGGCGCACGTCGCCGCACGACCATGCTGCCGGGAGAGTATCCTGCTCACTCCGTCATACCTCCGCAACCTGACGCCCACGTGCTGAACGCGCTGCGGTTCAGGATCTTCGACTGCAGCGATGGTGCAGCTCTTTTTGCTCCACCGCCGCGCTGTTCTTCCTCCTCGTACCCTCTCTTCTCTCATCCGCGCGCGCGGCGGCGCTGCTCATTCACTGGCGGCGTAAACGAACGTGCTGCGGCGGGAGCACTCAGCAACATGGCGGATCGGATTCTGCCTCGCACACATGTCACCACGACTTTCCATTGATTTCCGTGTATGGCATGGTACCGAATACTCGCGGACATCGCCATCGCGGTGGGAACGATCTGGCGTTCTCTGGAACGCCTCGCGCAGGCGAAGGAGTCTTCCGTGAGCACATTTATTTCCGATCAGGCAGGAGCGCAGCTGGATGATTCCTGCGTGCAGCTGCCGACCCTCTCGCGCCGGCCACGCGGCCAGCGTCTTGTCTGCAAGAAGCGCATGTAACGGTGGACGGGGGCGGCGCAGGCGGGTGCGCTGAGCGGCGGCGAAGACCGAAGCGTACCGCACTCGATCCCGCCCGCAGGGCAGTCGAGATCCGCGCAGAGAACATCCGCTGGATGTCCTCTGTGAGGACGCGGACATCATCGGTCATCGGCAAGCCAGCGTGCATATGGTCGCGCACCCTGCCGCGGGCGACGTGTCTACGACGCTCGTCAACGCCCTGCTCCATCACCGCGGCGACCTCTCGATCAGCGACCTGGCGCCGCATCGTTCACATCGCCTCGATACAGGATGCTCTCAGGCGGTGATGCGTATCGCCGCGAAAACTGACATGGCACATCATTTCTCGCCCGGCCAGACTCGGGACAAGGGAGGGCATCGGCGCGTGAGTACCGCGCCATATCGTGCATACGAACATCAGCTCGTCGAGCGCGCGCGGGCGTCATTACGGGGACATCAGCGACGGCATCCCGGACGGATCGCAAGAAAATGGCGTGATTGTCCGTGAGAACGGCAAGCCTGCGACGACCCACTTTGCAGGTCAGCAGGCGGTTCGGTGATTGCACACTCTTTGAAATCGCCTGCCGTCTGGAGACAGCACCGTGACGCATCAGATCCGGCGTTCACGCGGCAGGCATCGCATCGTGCTGGTCGGCGACACGAAGCAGGGCCGGCGAAGAAGAACTCCTTTGCCATGGTCAGCAGCGCACTGCACTCCGACGACACTACGCGCAGACACATCCGCGTACGCAGGCGGAATGACGTTCTGCGCGTTTCTGCCGAAAACGGACATGGAGGAGGCCCGCACACACTCCGCGAAGAATGATCGCATGACTGAGCTTTAGAGAAGTAGCCGTGCTGATGGATGAGGACGGCATCCGCCGATGCTCGTGCGCATCGCGCACGAGTTATCGGAGAAAAGGCGGAACGGATCATCTGCACCTCGTCACGGCATCTCGCAAGCGCGGCGCACCGATTGCGCGCGGCGCTCGGCGCAGAGATCGCGCACAGAATCGGCGAGGACAGGAACCGCCGCGCGGCGTGCTCGACATCACCACGCTCTCACCGCGACGACCTCAACGAGCTCGCCTATCAGCCCATCGTACACGACGGAGACTTCGACATCACGGACAGACCGTCATCCTCGTCGACGATGTGCTCTACACAGGGCGGACGATACGGGCGGCGATGAACGCTGCTCGACCTCGGCGGCCGCATGATCAGCTCGCCGCCATCGACCGCGACATCGCGAGCTCGATCCGCGCCGACTACGTTGGCAGAACGTACCGACGGCATCTGCCGAGGACGTATCGGTGCAGCTTCATGACACCGATACGGAGGAAAAGGTCGTCATACGCGAGCGCGTCTGAACGCGGCGGATAGACCGCCCTTCATTTTCTGACAAAAGGGTTGTTATTACGAAGACAGAGACCCTCAGTAACAACCACTCTCTACTTCATTATGGCGGAGAGGGTGAGTTCGAACCCACGGTGCGTTGCCGCATCACCGGTTTTCAAGACCGGTCTCACCACTCTGGACACCTCTCGTCAATGGGCATGAATACAATACTTTGCATTCTATCAAAAGGCGTCGCCGCGTCAATAGCTGCGCGTTTGTTTGCCATGCACAGATGAGCGCACCGACACAAAAACCAATCAGCGCGGGCACCCACCCCATCCCGAGGACGCGAGAAGCGCCTCTCCTGTCGTACACAGGGCAGGCATCCAGTAAAACGCGCTTTCTGCAGGCGGGCGGCAGTGCGCGAGAGGAAAGTCGAAGAAGGCGGCCGCACTCATGCCGACAATGCTCACACATGAGGCGGGCGACGGTAGCCGATCAGCCCTCGATAAGACAAGAGCGATGAGGACGATGGCAGACGGGATAGAAAAGTAGAGCACGGGAAGGGAATACGCGATGACGCGGCTGAGGCCAACATTCGATATGGCGAATGAGAACGCGCGAAGATCACCGTAGTATTTTGTATAGAGACAAAACGGTGCGGAAAGGCGCGGTGAACGTGGACGCACACGCCGTGACGAGGTCCGATGGCGGTCTTGAGACATGCACAGGTGATCGTGATGCCGAGCAGAATGCCGCCGTGTGCGCCAAAGTAATGCGCCGCAATATGGGCGAGCACATCGCCGCCGTTGGCATCGATGCCGTGACGGCGCGGCTCTGTGCACCGACGTAGGTGACGCGAGATAGATGAGCGCCATGAGCGGCGTGCTGAGACGCCCGAGATGATCGTGCTGGAGAGATCGGCGGGCGAGGAAGGCCAAAGCGACGGATGGAGTCGACGAGATGCTGCCTGCCAGGCGAGCGCGGCGAGCACATCCATCGGCATATAGCCCTCGAGCAGCCCCGTGAAAAGGCATTCTCTGCGGCCGCTCCTGTGGGCGGCATCGTCCACCGCCCTATCAGCTCTCTTAGTGCAGCGACGATCATGATGGCAGGAAAAAGAAGAAGAGCGGATTCAGCACCTTGCCGATCCAGATCAGAATCCCCGACGGACGCAGGAGAGCTCAGCCCACGAAAGAGCGCGGTAAAGGCGAGGAGCAGAACATCGTGCAGGGGCAGGGCGACGAACAGCAGAACGCCAACCTGAAGGACGGTCGCCGTGCGCGGGATGGCGAAGAGCGGCCCGATGCGGAGATAGAGCGCGCAGGTAAAGAGCAGGAAAACGCCGTCCCACCCTGTTCCCAATCGCGGAAGACTGTCGCTCGCCGTGATGCTGATCGTCCGAATGCCGAGCAGAGGCAGCCCACGCCCGTGATGCAGAACCCGACGAGGGCGGGCAGCATCTCCATCCCCGCCCGCTGCCCCATCGACGCGGGAAAGATCAGATTGCCCGCACCGAAGACCGAGACCGAAAAGGAAGAGATGCGATGAAAGAGATGTTCCTTTTCGGATCGCGCCGCTGTTTCATGCTGGATGCGTTTCCTTATCGCAAAAGAATCATAAAATTATAATAAATTAATCAATACAGGGCAGCAGGGTTTGTCACGACCGCTGACAAATGAGGTCTGCCACGATTGGCGTAGATTTTGTCCGATTGAGGCAGCAGCAACCGGACGTGCATAGCGAGAGGCTATAGTGGAGGATTTAAGAACGAAACAGTACAGGCGAAAAAGATGCGGTCAAGATGGTTGCAGCCGAATCATCAGCAAGTGCTTCCCAAGAAATCTATTGGCGATCGTCCCTCTACATCCACCGATGGGGCGAGGCTATAATGCAGGGAGAGAAATGGCGGGGATTCCCAAGATGATGAGGGTACAGGAATGAATCGAAACGACCTATGCTGGTGCGGCAGCGGCAAGAAATATATATGTCATGGGACTCTGACGAGCGCATTGCCTCCATCCGCTACGATGTGATCAAGGGACAGTGCGCTCGCGCTAAATCATCAATAACGAGGCGGACATCGCGGGCATCCGCCGTGCCGCCGTCATCAACGATGCGGTGCTCGACCTCATGGGGACGCTCGTCGCACCGGGCGTTGACACGGAGACGCTGGATCGCGCGGCGCACGAGTACATTGTCTCGCACGGCGGCATTCCCGCCTGCCTCGGCTTCGAGGGCTTCCCAAGAGCATCTGCACGTCGATCAACAACGTGGTCTGCCAGCGGATTCCATCGACCAGGATGTGCTCAAGGGCGACATCATCAATGCGTCGACTCGACCGTCATCGTGGAGCTACTATGCGGATGCCTCACGGATGTATCTCATCGGCAAGGTGCCGGCGGCAGCGGACGGCTCGTCAGGTGACGAAGGGTGCATGGAGCGCGGTATCGCGGCGGCGCGCCGTGGCATTTTCTCGGCGACGTGAGTGCGGCGTGCGGCGACTGGGCGCAGCCACAGGGTCCTCGGTCGTCACGGCGCTCGGCGGTCATGGCGTCGGCAAGGATTTTCATGTGGCCGTACGTCTCACGCTGAGGGCGAGCCGGGCACGGGGATGCTCATGGTGCCGGGCATGGTGTTCACGGTCGAGCCGATGATCAATGCGGGCGACTACGATGTCACCGTTGACCGCTACGGACGGATGGACGGTGCGGACGAAGGACGGGACGCTTTCTCTGCACAGTGGGAAAAAGACCATTCTCATCACAGAGACGGGCGCAGGGGTGCTTTCATCATGACGCACTTTCGACCAGCTCGGCATCTCCGGAGACGCTGACCGTACTCCTCCAAAAACAGGGGCATCGCAGCCGACCCCGTGCGGGAGCAGGCGATCCCGCCGCATGCGCGCGGGGCGCGACAGTGATCGCACAGGCACAGACGGGGACGGGGCAAGACGCTCGCCTATCTCCTGCCGCTCCTTGCGCGCATCAAGCCGCAGGGCGCGGCGGCAGCAACCTCGTCAGTCGCACCGACGCGTGAGCTCGCCATCCAGATCGACGCGCGTCGCCGAACCGCTCGCCCAGTCCCTTGGATTGGCACCGTTGTGATCTATGGCGGGGCGGATATCGAGCGGCAGAAGGAAAAAGCTGCGCCGCAGTCCGCAGCTCGTCATCGGTACGCCGGGACGTCTGCTCGATCACGTACGGCGCGGGACGCTTGCGCTCGGCAGCGTAAACAAGGTCGTCCTCGACGAGGCGGACGAGATGCTGAAGATGGGCTTCATCGAGGATGTGGAGACCCTGCTCGCGCTGTGGCACAGGACTATCAGCTCGCACTCTTCTCGGCAACGATGCCCGAGCGCATCGTGCGCCTGACAAAGCAGTTCATGACCAACCCCGCGCATATCCGTCTCGCGGGCAGGAGACAGTGACCCTCGCTGCCATCGAGCAGGGTCGTCATTCCCGTCAGCGCAGGGGACAAGCTCGATCGCCTCTGTGCCTCCATCAACGAGGAGGCACCGCATGCACCATGGTGTTCTGCGCCACGAAGGGCGCACCCGTGCGCTCATGATGGAGCTCGCACAGCGCGGCTATCTCGTCGACGCGCTCGGCGGCGACCTCACGCGAGACGCAGCGCAGTTTCGTCCTGCGGCAGTTCCGCAGTGCAAAACTGCAGATCCTCTGCGCGACGGACATTGCGGCGCGCGGACTCGACATCGAGGCGTGACCCACGTCTATAACTACGACCTGCCGCCGACGGTGACCGACTTCATCCACCGCATCGGCCGCACGGGGCGCGCCGGGAACACAGGGGCAGAGCGATCACGCTCGTTGCGCCCCATCAGCACAACTCCGCAAGATGGAGCGGCGCTGAAGGAACGCCTGCGCCGTGACGTAGTCAAGAGCGCCCGCACCGCCCGCAGGAGGGGACGCACTGAGAAAAAGGCACGCCCGCCGCGCGATGCAAAACGCCGGAGCGCTGCCAAACGCACGAAGCCGAAGCCGCGCAGCAAAAAGGCGGGCAAGACCGTCACGAACCTCGGGCGGCGCACGCGAAAGCGGAACTGAGAGCACTGATAAACCGCACCGCCATCTTAGCGCATCTGCCGCTTTTTGTCGGCAAATCCTCCAGCCTCTGCTTCGTCCGGTTTGCCTCCTCAATCGGACGAAAAATCTACGCCAATCTGACGGACTCATTTTGTCAGCGATTCCCTGAGTCCTAAAGGGACGTAACCGCGCTTCCCCACGGGTGGGGGATCGCTTTATGTGATGTCTCTTCTGTTTTATGGGCGTTGTGCCCTCGCCAGCGATAGGAGGCATCGATGCCCTTCGTATAGATGCTTCGGTCGTCGGTGCCGCGTCAGGCATCCTTCAGCAGAACCTTGATCTCCGTTGAGCGGATGGGGCTCCGCTCCATTGCAGCAGATAGTCGTCTTTGTCACGTTATCCCAATCACGACGCAAGAGGCCCACGTTTTAACATGGCGTCGAGCCAGATGCGCATACTGCGCCCGTTGCCCTCGAAAGGGATGTACCGCATTCATCTCGACGTATTTATCGAGGATAGCGTCAAAAGCTGTCCTGCGGCATACAGTCGATCTGCGCCAGTGCCTCCGTGAGACACAGCAGCAAAGTGTCCTTGGCGATGGTGACCGTGCGCGTCTGCCCGGCAAAGTCCTATGCATCCTGAAACAGATAGCGGTGGATCTCCTGCAGTCCGACAGTGCGAACGTCTCGATGATATGCTCATCATAGAGTTCCTGTGCACGCTTTTTGGTCAGCCGCTCCTCCTCATGGGCAAGAGCTGTGGAATCCGGATTCCGAGTTTGGTGGGCAATGTCGCGTGAACCTCCAAATGCGCCGAATGATATAGTATATTTTTCTACCCCTTTTGACTACTTAACCTGGGAAAATTGCAGGAAAAAGACGATTTTTCGTCGAATTGATAACATCATACAGACTATTCCAAAACCAATAAGGAGGAAGGTTTCATGATTGGCATCAAGAATGTGATTGCGATTATCTGCGGCGGCGGCCCCTGCACCCGGCATCAACAGTGTCATCTCTGCCGTAGTCGGTGAGGCGACGCGGCACGGTTGGGATGTGCTCGGCATCTACGACGGGTTCTCGCGGATTGCGCGGTGAGAAGAACTACGTGCGCCTTGAGCCGCGAACATCAGCCGCATTCATCTGACGGGCGGCTGCATTCTGAAGATGTCGCGCTTCAACCCGACGAAGAGAATCCGACCTCCGCACCGTGGTCGAGACGCTGACCGAGCTCGGCGTGACGCATCTCGTCACCATCGGCGGCGACGACAGGCGTTCAGCTCCATGGCGGTCTCCGGTACGCGCGCAGATGGGGCGCACGATCAGCGTCGTCCACGTCCGAAAGACCATCGACAACGACCTGCCGCTCCCCGAGGGCGTGCCGACGTTCGGCTTTGAGACGGCGCGTGCCTTCGGCACGATGGAGATCGAGAACCTCATGGAGGATGCGAGACGACGAACAACCGCTGGTACTTCACCATCGCCATGGGACGTACGGCGGGGCATCTCGCCCTCGGGATGGGGGCGCAGCGCAGGCGCGGCGATCACCATCATCCCCGAGGTTTTCCCAGAAAAAGATCCCGCTGCAGCAGGGTCGTCGACGTGATCGTCGGCTCGATCGTGACGTTACCTCGCGGGCAACTACGGCGTTGCTGTCATCGCCGAGGCGTGATCGAGAAAGATCGCCGAGGACTTTGCCAAACTCGGCAACGTCGTCACGGACGAGCACGGACACATCCGCTACAGCGAGCTCGACTTCGGCGAGATCATCAAACGAGGCGGTGCTCGCCGAGACGAAAAGCTCGGCATCACCATCAGCGTCATCGACAAGGAGATCGGCTACGAGCTGCGCTGCACGGCGCCGATCGCCTATGACATCGACTACTGCCGTTCGCTCGGCTACTCCGCCGTCAGAGTTCCTCATGCGGGGCGACACGGGCGCGATCATCACGATTCAGGACAATCAGGCGGTGCCGATGCGCTTCGACGAGATTCGCGACCCCGAGACGGGCAAAGACGAAGGTGCGCAAGGTCAACATCGCCTCCGTCCACTACCGCATCGCACGCGGCTTCATGATGCGCCTCGAAAAGGGCGACCTCGACGATCCGGGACTTGCGAATGCCTACCGCATGCCGCAGGAGGTTCAAGAACGCTACTCCTACTCTCTTTGACGGCGACGCCACAGAGTAATTTTCGCCGTAGAAATGCCCAAGGACGATGGTGTGAAACGAAAAAGTTTCGCATCATCGCCCTTTTCTCATTTTAAGGTATTGACGCGCCGCTCCTTTGCCGTATAATACCGTATTGTCAGTGCAATACACGACAGAACATCGCGGGTGTGGAGCAGTCGGTAGCTCGTCGGGCTCATAACCCGAGGTCACAGGTTCAAGTCCTGTCCCGCAACCAATAGCATATCATGGGTGGGTGGCCGAGTGGTTAAAGGGCAACGAGACTGTAAATCTGTCATCTTCGGATTACGATGGTTCGATCCATCCCTGCCCACCACTTTTTATCGCGGGGTGGAGCAGTCGGTAGCTCGTCGGGCTCATAACCCGAAGGTCACAGGTTCAAGTCCTGTCCCGCAACCAAGTCTGTGCGCTGGTGTAGCTCAGTCGGCAGAGCGTATCCTTGGTAGGGATAAGGTCACCAGTTCAATCCTGGTCATCAGCTCCATATAACGGCGGCATAGCTCAGTTGGCTAGAAGCATGCGGTTCATACCACGCAGTGTCCGGGTTCAAATCTCTGTGCCGCCACCATTTTGCTTGATCCCCCGCAACGGGGTTCTTTTATCTTTCAGGAGCACTCCGGTGTCTCCTTAGGGAAAAATATACTTCATGCGTTGACAGCATTTTTCCAAGTATGATAAATTGATGCAGGTGATTTCGTGTCATGAAAACTAACAAGGAGTCGATATTCATGCGCAACAACGATTGCGGCAGTGCACGGGTGCTCGTAGCCGCAACTATCGCACGAACAAGAACAAGAAGAACAATCCGGATCGTCTGGGTTCAGCCAGTACTGCAAGTTCTGCCTGCAAGCACGCCGCACAAAGAGACAAGTAAGCGCCCGCATCATGGGAAGATTGTGAAATTCCTGCGGGAAGTCGTCGCCGAGATGAAGAAGGTCTCGTGGTCGACGCGGCGCGAGCTGGTCACCTACACCGGTGTTGTCGAGCATTGCGATCGTCGTCGTCTGCGCGCTCATCTGGATCTGCGACACTATTTTTGCGCGCATCTTTCAGGTTATCCTGCATTACTAGACGGGGTGAGGGACATGGCAGACAAGGAAGAACTCAATCTCCGGCGGGCGAATCCGCATCGCGCATGGTATGTCATCCACCTACTCGGGTATGAGAACAAAGGTCAAAGGCAAACCTGAGCGCCTCATGCACTCGGCGAGCATGAGCGAGATGATCTTTAGCGTCGTCGTGCCCGTGGAGAACGAGATCGAGGTCAAGGACGGCAAGGAAAGGTCGTCCCGCAAGGTGTTCCCAGGCTACGTCCTCGTTGACATGATCGTCGATGAGCACTCGTGGTACGTCGTGCGCAACGACGGGCGTCTGAGGCTGTCGGCTCGGAGAAGCACCCATTCCGCTGACGCGCGGAGGCGGAACGCATCCTCTCCGGCTCTGTGGGCGGGGCACCGACGCCGCGCCAAGGTGGATGTCGGCGACACGGTGCGCATCATCTCGGGCGCATTCGAGGGACTACGCGGGCAAGATCACGTCGATCGACACGTCGGTATGCGCGTGCAGGTGGATGTGGACGGAACCCCACTGGATGTCGAGATCGATCAGGTCGAACGGATCTGAGATCAGATATACCGCTATTTTTCACCGAAAGGAGGTGAATGTGGATGGCAAAGAAGGTTGCGCGTGTCGTAAAGCTGCAGGTTCCTGCGGGAAGGCGACACCGGCTCCTCCGGTCGGACCTGCGCTGGTCAGGCGGGCGTCAATATCATGGCATTCGTCAAGGACTTCAACGAGCGCACGGCGAAGCAGGCGGGGCTCATCATTCCGGTTGAGATCACAGTCTTTGAGGATCGTTCCTTTACCTTTATCACGAAGACCCTCCGGCAGCGTTCTGCTGAAGAAGGCGGCGGGCATTGAAAGGCGTCGGGCGAGGCCGAACAAGACGAGGTCGCTAAAGCTCCCGCGCGCGAGGCACGCGAGATCGCAGAGTCCAAGATGCCGGATCTGAACGCCGCATCGATCGAGGCGGCGACGTCGCATGATCGAGGCACGGCCGCAGCATGGGCATTGAGATCCTGAACTAATCCTCTGTGACAAAGTGGAAGGGCGTACGCCCGTTAGGACCACGAAGGAGTTATTCATGGCAAAGTTTGGTGAAATACCAAGACGCTGCAGAAGCTGATCGAGCGGCAAGCTCTACGCTTCGCAGGAAGCGATGGAACTCGTCAAGAAGACGGCAACCGCCAAATTCGACGAGACCATCGAGCTGCACGTGCGCCTCGGCGTCGATCCGAAAGTATGCGGATCCAGCAGGGTGCGCGGCGCCCATGTCCTGCCGCATGGCACGGGCAAGACCAGCGCGTACTCGTCTTTGCAAAAGGGCGAGAAGGTCGCTGAGGCTGAGGCAACGAGGGCTGACTTTCGTCGGCTCGGATGAGATCGTGCAGAAAGATCCGGGCGGCTGGCTCGACTTCGATGTCGCTGTCGCTACGCCCGACATGATGGGCACGGTCGAGCCCGCCTCGGTAAGGTTCTCGGTCGCGCGGACTCATGCCGAACGAAGCTCGGCACGGTCACGATGGATCTGAAGAAAGCCATCGGCGAAATCAAGAGCAGGTCAGGTGGGTACCGCACGGACAAGGCGGGCAACGTCCACGTTCCCATGGGAAGGCCTCCTTTGATGCGGAGACTCCGCGAAAAACTATCAGGCGATCATCGACACGCTGATTCGCGTGAAGCCGGCAGCAGCAAAGGGGCAGATACATCCGCTCCATCACCGTTGTGGCGACGATGGGACCCGCCGTCCCCGTTGCGCTCAGCTAATTCTTTTTAGCAGCGCACGGAATTTCCCAGGCTGTAGACAGCAGGTTTGCGCAAAGCATCTAACGACATAGTCGCCTGCCGAGCCGGACGTGAGTTTGAACATTCATCTCCGGCAGGATAGCAGCCGGAGATTTTTCATTGGAAAGAATAAAGAGCCGTCAGATTGGTGCGGATTTTTGTTCGAGCAAGCAGAATCACCGGACGCGCAGTTAAGTCCTGCGTGGAGGATGTCTCCGACAGCGAGGCTGGAAGAACGTCGCTCAAGATGAACGACGACAGAGAAAGGAGGAAATGATTACATGGCAGATCACAAGAAAGAAGTCATCGTCGAGCTGAAAGAACAGCTCTCCTCGGCGAAGGAGCTAGTCTTTACGACGTACAGCGGTCTCACCGTTGCACAGGGATACGGAGCTGCGCCGCGAGCTGCGCGCTGCTGGGCGTCTCCTATCCGTCGTAAAGAACACGATGCTCGCCGTGCGGCAGATGCGCGGTGTGAGGGCTCGACCCGCACCTTGAGGGCACGACCGCATTTGCGTTCTCGGCAGACGATGCCGTCGCTCCGGCGAAGGTCATCTGCGGCTACATCAGAAAAACAAGCTCGACGAGAGGGGTATCCTGTCCGTCAAGGTCGGTACCGTTGAGGGCAAGGTCATCGAGACGGCTGAGTTCAGGCGCTCGCATCGCTCCGTCGCGCGAAGAGCTTATCGCAAAGCTCATGGGCAGCATAGATGCGCCGATCTCGAACACGGTCAATGTACTGCGGGGCGTTATCCGCAATGCCGTCTATATGTGAGGGCTGTGCGTGCGCAGAAAGGCGTCCGCATAAACATACGATTGAGAGAATTTACATACTATTGGAGGTATACAGCATGAACAAGGATCAGATTCTGGAAGCCATTGAGAACATGACCGTTCTCGAACTCTCCGAGACTCGTGAAGGCAATGGAGGAGAAATTCGGTGTCAGCGCAGCTGCACCGGTCGCAGTGCTGCTGTCGGCGGCGCTGCTCCGGCTGCGGGCGGCGAGGGAGAAGACGGAGTTCACCGTCGTTCTCGCAGCAGCAGGCGACAAGAAGATCAACGTCATCAAGGCCGTTCGTGAGGCAGCAGGGTCTCGGCCTGAAGGAAGCGAAGGAGCTCGTTGACGGCGCACCGAAGCCGGTCAAGGAGAACATCGGCAGGCTGAGGCCGAAGAGCTCGAAGAAGCTCGAGAGGCTGGCGCAACGGTCGAGCTGGTAATCTAAGATTTTTCTCTTCCCTAGCCTTCCCCGTTTGACGGGAAGGCTAAGTGGAAGAAGCCAAAGGGACTGTGCATGAGGTGAAACCATCACACACAGTCCTTTTTGTCTCTTGACGGGACTTTTGCAATAGAGTTATAATAATCATGGGACGATTGTGCGTGACAGGGCGACTGTCATGTACCGGAGGCATGAGAAGACGGTGCATCGTATGATTTTTACGGCAGCAAAAGCCCCTGTTGGATGAAGAACGTTCCGTGTCGGAGGAGATGGATACGGGCGAGCTCGCTGCCGATGGGGACACCTACGCAGACGAGACGGCGGAAAAACAGCATCTACGACGGCTGCTCGGATGAGGGATCTCCTCGCCCACATTCGCGGCGAGCGCGGTGATGAAGCACTCGACTATCTCATCAACAAATACCGTAACTTCGTGCGCTCGAAAGGCACGCTCCTACTTCCTCATCGGTGCAGACCGCGAGGACGATCGTGCAGGAGGGCATGATCGGCTTTTCAAGGCGATCCGTGACTATCGTCCGGACAAGCTCTCATCGTTTCGCGCGTTTGCGGAGCTGTGCGTGACGCGCCAGATCATCACGGCGATCAAGACGGCGACGCGGCAGAAACACATTCCGCTCAACTCCTACGTCTCATTGAACAAGCCCATCTACGATGAGGGACTCCGACCGCACCCTGCTCGATGTGCTCTCCGGTGCGCGCATCAGCGACGAGAGCTCGTCATCAGTCACGAGGTTCATCGACATCGAGCAGAAAATGGAAATCCTCAGCGACCTTGAGTGGCGCGTCCTCATGAAAGCTACCTCGACGGCAAATCCTATCAGGAGATCGCCGTCGACCTGCTCGTCGGGTGAAATCCATCGACAATGCGCTGCAGCGCGTCAGCGAAACGAGAAATACATGGAGTCACGCGGGGACGATCTCGACATCGGGACAGTCTATCGCGGACTGACGACCATCAACCGCGTGGGGCGCGCACAGGAATAAAAGAAACATAAAGGGGCTGTACGAAGTTTGCGACTTCATGCGCAACTCCCTTTGTTTTATACAAATGTCATATTTTATGGGTATAATACAGAAAAATGCTCAGAGAATGGTTGAAGAATAGGGAGGCATGACCATGTGGAAAAATTTTCATCCATCACTGCTGACGGTACTGCTCTGTCTCGCCTGTGCCGTGGCATCCGCACAGGCGGCGGAGGACAGCGCCCCGAGGGCGGCTGCGCCGCAGGAGAAGCCGAACCGCATTGAGCTCGTGATGATCCTCGACAAGTGGATCCATGCACGGGCTGGAGCGGACACCATCGGCGGCTTTAATGCGATGATCGAGAAGGAAAAGAAAGCTGGGCATCGACGTGCGCGTGACGACGGTGCTCTTTTAACGACAAGATGGACCGTCTCTACGAGCAGCAGAGATCCGGAGCGTGCGCCCGCTGACCGAGCGGACGTATGAGACGGGCGGCACGACGGCACTCCCTCGACGCCGTCGGTGATACCATCCTGCACTGGAGCAGTCGGGCGCGGCAGACAGGCGGGGACGAAGGTCATCGTCGTCATCATCACGGACGGCATGGAGAATGCGAGCACCGAGTTCACCAAGGCAAAGGTCAAGGAGCTCATCTCGGACAAAGCAGGAGAAGGCGGGCTGGGACTTCATCTACCTCGGCGCGAAACATCGATGCGGCTGAGGGAAGCGGACGCCATCAGGGGTGCGCAAGGCGAACGCCGTGACGTACAAGAACACATCGAGCGGCGTCCGTGCGAACTACGATGCAGTAGGTGTCTACGTCGCGGAGCGCGCCAGCGGCGATAAGGAATCCGGTGCGTGGAAGGACCATGTCGAAAAGGATGAGACGAAATAAGAAGGATTGACATTTCTCTCCTGACGTTGTATGCTATGGAATATAGCTATATACATATAATGGAACTGAATTGATGAGAGAGGCGGCGGGTCGCGTGCCTCGCCGGGAGAGTATCTATTTTTAGGAGGAATCGGAATGAAAAACTGGAAGAAAAATGCTGGTCGCTTCGCTTGCATGCTCGGCGGTCTTGGGACTGTCCTCGTACAGCCCGGCAGAGGGCTGCGTACGAGCTCAATCCTGAGGTCAAGACGGTGACGCCGGCACTCATGGAGGCGTCGAAATCGGCGTTCTGAAGTACAACAACCCGCAGATGGCGAACTCACGAACAAGGATGCCATTGTTGTTGCGAGCTTCGGCACGACGTTCAAGGGATACGCGTGAGAAGACGATCGAGGCGACGGTGCGCGACATTCAGGCAGCGAACCCCCTCGCAAAAGGTCGTCACGGCATTTTACCTCCCATATCATCATCGACCGCATCGCGGCAAAGGGAAGGCAAGCACTATCCGACGCCCGAGGAGGCACTGACGCAGCTCAAGGCGAGGGCTACTCCCGCGTCGCGTTGGTCTCGCTCGACGTCATTCCGGGCATGGAGTACTCCTACGTCAAGGCGGTTTACAACGAGTATAGGGATCAGTTCAAGACGATGACCTGCGGCACCTCCCTCATGTACTGGCAGGGGACAGGAAGATCAGGCGGACGACGTGACGGAGTTCATCAAAGGCGGTCTCGACGCAGTTCCCGAAGCTGGGCAAGGATGAGGCACTCCTCCTCATGGCACACGGCACGCCGCACGTCTCCAACGCTTACTATTCCGTGATCCAGGCAAAGCTCAACGAGCTCGGCTATAAGAACGTCTACGTCTACACGGTGGAGGCTGGCCGAGCCTGGAGACTGATCCTGCCGAAGCTCAAGCAGAACCACATCAAGATGGTCACGCTCATGCCGATCGATGATGGTGGCGGGCGATCATGCACACAACGACATGGCGGGCAAGGATTCGGATTCGCACAAGAGCATCGCCCTGAGGCCAGGGGCTTCAAGGTCGAGCACCTATCTGCACGGCCTCGGTGAGAACCAGGCGATCCGTGCTGCCTTCGTGAGAGCGTGCCAACGACGCATGGGACGCGCTGCAGGGACGTAAAGGGTGCGGATGCAGACCACATCAAAAATGATGAAGTAATACAGCATATCCGCTCGGAGCCTGTCGCAGGGAGCATCTGCTTCTGCGAGCAGGGCTCTTTCTTTATGGAATACCCTGTTATAATAAATGGCACGAAAAGCAAGGCAACAGATAGAGGGTACGCGAATGAAGATTGCAGTTGTCGGAACGGGAATGATCGCACGCGAGGCGCTTAATGCGCTGCGCATGGTGAGAGGTGTGGAGATCCCCGTGCTCTGTGCACGAGCGCACAGCAGGGAAAAAGCAGAACGCATGGCGCAGGAGTTTGACATCCCGCACGTCGTGACCGACTACGCCGAGCTGCTCGCATCCCATGCGGCCGACTTCGTCTACCTCGGCATCGTAAACAGCGCGCATTTCGACTATGCGCGTCAGGCGATCTCGGCGGGCTGGAATGTCATCGTGAGAAGCCCTTTGCCTCGACCCTCGCGGAGACGGAGGAGCTGATCGCGCGCGCCCGTGCGGCGCAGAGCTATGTCTTTGAGGCGATGACGCCGCTCTATATGCCGAACTTTCGCGGCATCGTGGAGCGGCTGCCCCGGCTTGGCCTCGTCCGCCTCGTACAGGCGAACTTCTCCCAGTATTCGAGCCGCTACGACCGCTACCTCGCGCGCGACGTTGCTCCTGCGTTTGACCCTGTCTGCTCGGGCGGCGCACTCTATGACCTGAACGTCTACAACCTAGCGCTCATCATCGCGCTCTTTGGACGCCCGCTGTCCGCGTCCTATCTGGCAAATATCGGATTCAACGGCATCGACACATCAGGGGTGATGACCCTGCGCTACGACGGCTTTTGCGCCTCATCGGCAGCGGCGAAGGACAGCAGCAGCCCCTCCTTCCTCATGATCCAGGGCGAGAACGGCTGGATTCGCACCGACGGCACGCCGAACGAACTGCGCTCCTTCACCATCGGCCTGCGCGGTGCGGAGCCCGAGACCTTCGCGCTGAACCGCCACGAGCACCGCATGGTGCATGAGTTTGAGAGATGCAGCGCATATGCCAGCAGCGGGACTACACCGCCGTGGAGGACGGCTTTGCCGTGACGCGCGCGGTGATGGCGGTCATGGAAAAAGCACGCCTGATGGCGGGCATCCAGTTTCAGGGCGGACTGATGCATGGACACAGACGCTGATGATCGAGATGGAACATCTCGTCAAAAAAATTTCCGCATACCAATGAAAAAAGAGAGCGCATGGAAGACCGCCGTCAATGATGTATCGCTCTCCGTACGGCGCGGCGAGGTGTTCGGTCTCCTTGGCCCGAACGGCGCAGGCAAGACGACGATCATTCGGATGCTCACCATGCAGACCCGTCCGACGAGCGGACGCATCCGCATCGGCGGGAGAGGACATCCATGCGGCAGAGCGCAGCGTCAAGGCACAGATCGGCGTCGTACCGCAGCACGTAAACTTTGATCAGGAACTCACCGTCTGGGACAATATGGAGCTGCACGCGCGCCTGCATCACATGGAGCGTGCGGAGCGCACGGCACGCATCGAGGAGCTCCTGACGGAGATGTCGCTCATGGAGGTGCGCAACGACGGTGTGCGGCAGCTCTCGGGCGGGATGAAGCGGCGGCTGCTCATTGCGCGTGCGCTCATCCACCGTCCGCGCGTGCTCTTCCTCGACGAGCCGACCGTTGCCCTCGATCCGCAGATTCGCCGCCATATCTGGGATGTGGTGCACGGCATCGCAGCGCGCGGCGTGACCGTCCTCCTCACCACACACTACATCGAGGAGGCAGAGGCGCTCTGCGCACGCGTCGCCATCATCAATAAGGGGCGGCTATTGACTTGCAGACGCCGCAGGACTTCTGTGAGGCACTGGGGAGACACGCCGTGGAGTGGGATGGGGCGGACGGACGCGCCTACCGCTTTTTCCATACTACGAGGAGGCGCGCAGCTATGCGCGCGGCATCGAGGAGACGATGGCGCGTGTGCTCCTGCGCCCGACGAATCTGGAGGACGTCTTTATCGAGCTGACGGGACGGGAAGGAGGGGCTCTGATGCTTGGCGATATATGGACGGTGTTCTGGCGCGACTGGATCGTGCTGCGCCGCCGCCTGAAAAAATATATCCTGAGCCGCATGGTCTCGCCGCTCATGTTCCTCATCGCCTTCGGCTGGGGGCTCGGGCGGAGCATCGACGTCGGCGGCGGCTCGTACATCGACTTCCTCGTACCGGGGCTGCTCGCGATGAACTCCATGAACATCAGCTTTAACAGCATCATCCCCGTGCACGCGGAGCGCATCTACCATAAAAGCCTTGAGGAGTACCTTATCGCCCCCATCCGTCCCGATGCCTACGTCATCGGCAAGGTCGCGGGCGCCGTGCTGCGCGGTCTGATCTCCTCGGCGATCATCATTGGACTGAGTTATCTCTTTGGCGCACATTTCTCCGTCACGCCGCTCTTTCTTCTCGTCCTGACGCTGAACTGTGCGATTTTCGCGGAGATCGGCTTTCTCGCGGCGCTGTATATCTCCACCTACGAGGAGATGGGGCAGGTCAACCCTCACGTCCTCCTGCCCATGTCCTTCCTCTGCGGGACATTCTTCTCACGGCAGCACTGCCGGATGCGGTGCGCTATCTCGTGGAGATCCTCCCGCTGACGCATACGAGCTACCTCCTGCGCAGCCTCAGCGGGGCAGGGGACTACTCCGTTATCTCGCTTGTCGTCGTCGTGCTCTACGCCATCCTCGGCATCGTCGCTGGTACATGGAAATTCCGCCGACTGACTGACTAAACAATCCTCTCTCTTATCGAGAGAGAACTTACAGGGTGCTCTATATTAAGCCTCCCCCGTATCACGGGGAGAGGGACCACTGCGGTGGTGGGGGCACATAGACATTTGCGACCAAAGCAATCACTCATATCACTCAGAGGACAATCATGCTCAGGCATATCTTTCATCACAGCGGCGCAGCAGAGGGCTGCGCGCACTCTGCTGCACGCGCGTCGAGGACTTCGGCGTCTCCTACGGGACATTTGACGTCTTCTCACGTCAACCTGCACTTTCACTGCGGCGAGCTCACCGCCATCATCGGGCCGAACGGCGCGGGAAAATCAACCCTCCTGCGCGCCATCCTCGGCGAGGTGCCGCACACGGGACACATCCGCTTCGTCGACGCCGAGGGACGCCATACCGGCCGCCCGTCATCGGCTACGTCCCGCAGTACCTCCGCCTCGACGTGAGCGCACCGACCACCGTCATGGATCTCTTTATGGCGTGCATCACAGCGCGCCCCGTCTGGCTCTGCCCCGCACGCCGCTATCGTGCGCGTGCCACGCAGAGCCTTGCACGCGTGCGGGCAGATCACCTCATCGACCGCCGCCTCGGCGCACTCTCGGGGGGAGAACTGCAGCGCGTTCTCCTCGCGCTCGCACTCGACCCCATCCCGAACCTGCTCCTCCTCGATGAGCCCGTCTCGGGCGTCGATCAGCGCGGACTGGCACTCTTCTACGAGATCGTCGCGGAGCTGCGCGCCAGGGAGGATCTCGCGATCCTCCTCATCTCGCATGACCTCGGCATGACGGCACGCCATGCGGACAAGGTCGTCCTGATGAACCACGGCATCGCGGCAGCGGGAACGCCCGAGGAGGTCTATCGCTCTCCGGCGATGGAGCAGATCTTCGGCATCCTGCCCGACCTCAGCAGCCTGCGCGCGCCGACGGAGAAACGTACGGCAGGAGAGGAGGGGACGGCATGGAACTGATCTATCACATCATGGACACACTCCTGCCCTTTTCGTGGACAGAGTACACCTTTATGAAAAACGCCCTCCTCGCCGTCCTCCTCATGACGCCCCTCTTCGGCCTTCTCTCGACCATGGTCGTCTCAAGCCGCATGGCGTTCTTCTCGGACTCGCTCGGCCACGGTGCATTCACGGGCATTGCCGTCGGCGCGCTCGTCGGCATCGTCTCGCCGCTCACCGCGCTCATCATCTTCTCGATCGCCTTTGCCCTCCTCATCACCTACATCAAACATCGGACAGCGGCATCGGCAGACACCGTCATTGGCGTATTCTCCTCGACCGCCATTGCCGTCGGCCTCATGGTCATGAGCCGGGGCGGCGGCTTCTCGAAATTTTCTCCGCTCCTGATCGGCGACATCCTGAGCATCACGCCGTCCGACCTCGCGGGACTGCTCGCCGTCGATCTCCTCGTCGTACTGGTCTGGGCCGTCCTCTTCAACCATCTGCTCCTGCTCTCCGTCAACCCGTCACTCGCCCACAGCCGCGGCATCTCCGTCGTGCGCATCGAGGGCGGCGTTTGCCGCCCTGCTCGCCGTCGTCGTCGCCGTCAGCATCCAGTGGGTCGGCATTCTCATCATCAATGCACTCCTCGTCCTGCCGAGGGGCAGCCGCGCGCAACGTGGCGCGCAGCGTCAGGAGTATCACCTCATCGCCATCCTCACCGCCCTCGTCGCGGGCATCGTCGGGCTCTTCTCCGCCTACTACCTCGGCATCGCGGCAGGCGCAGCCATCGTCGCCGCCGCCGCCCTCATCTTCTTCCTCTCGCTCGCACTCCGTACACGCGTGCAGCGATGATAGCAATGTAAAGCGGGTACTGTGTGAAGGAATGGCGCCTTCACTGCAGTACCCGCTAATTCTTGAAGCAGCATTTGACAGAGTGCAAACTCTCTTCCGCGAACTTTTTCCCTCCGGAAAGCGGTAGGTCTGCATATATCGTACTATACGGCTCGATACAGGGATCAGATCGTTTTTTGGAAACGCATCTGCAAACTGTTTGACTTTGTCGGGATACTTTTTCAGTTCTGTGATAAGATCCGTGCGCCGACTGCTCTCGTACAGTACGGCAAGATCAAATATGTCGCGAGGGTAGGCACGGTTTCCGCGAAAATAAATTTTCTTACATACGATTTCGACGGGGTCGTCAACTGCGATACGCTGACCGAATATGGACCGCATCTTTGCCGGGTAATCCGTAATTTGTGTTGCTGCGATAAAGTCAATTTTTCCTTCGTCGAAGGACAGCACAATACAGTTTCCGTCCTCGTTGTAGGACAACGCGCGGTCACTGTGCTCGTTAAATCGTGGCGAGAGGGCTCCCATGTATTGTGCATCGTTGACGAATAGATCGATGTCTTTACTCTTCCGATGGTGGAACAGATAGACAGCACCGTCCCTCCACCGAGTGAGTAGGCAGAAGACGGAAGAGCGGCTTCCTCGATGATGGACATGGCATAGGAGAGCAACTGCGCGGACAGCGTGTAGTCTGTGCCATCATCAGAATGTACCATGATGCAGCGCCCTCCGAAACTGATATGTTTCTCCCTGTTCGGGAAGAAGCTGGAAAATATCAATGATCTCCTCTTTGGAAATATTTTGTTCCTGCACAAATTCATGAATGAGGGAGATATAGCATGCGTCGAAAGAAGCCCAACAAATACCCCAAGTGCTTGGCTCTATCGTAGGGAATTTCTTTTTTGAATATCTTTGTCAGCGTTTGATATGACATTACCTCACCGTGCCGAATGTTCATCAGACCTTGGCATGCCCGTGATGCTCGATTCGTATACGGTTTTGATAATACCTGCAGCATATCAGCACCTCCTTTATGCTCCCATTATACCATGATCCTGCCGATAAAGGAAGCCGGGACGTATCTTCATGGTGATGTTCGCACTCCGTACACGCGTGCAGCGATGATCTGTCATCAAATTATGCTAAAATGGGCAGGAATAAAAACATACAAAGGAGGCCGTTCGGATGAAAATAACGATTGGCAGCGATCATGGGGCAGTAGAGCTGAAAGAGGAAGTCAAGATGGTGCTCCACGAATTTGAGGATGTCCGCGTCACGGACGTCGGCACCTTCGGCACGGAGTCGGTCGACTATCCCGACATCGCGGAGAAGGTCTGCGCTGACGTCGTCTCCGGCAAGGCGGATCGCGGCATCGTCCTCTGCGGCACGGGGATCGGCATCTCCATCGCGGCAAACAAGATCGACGGCATCCGCGCCGCACTCTGCGGCGACGTCTACTCGGCGATCATGTCGCGGAAACACAACGATGCGAACGTCCTCGCCATGGGCGGACGCGTCACGGGCATCGGCCCCGCGGGCGAAATCGTACGCGCATGGGTCTGCACGGAGTTCGAGGGCGGCCGCCACGCCCGCCGCGTCGACAGAGATCGTGGCACTTGAGCAGCAGAAAGAGAGCTAACAGCTAAAGGGAGAGCACACATGAGCATTATGGACACGCTGAAACAGGCAGACCCGCAGGTCGCAGAGGCATTGATCACGAGCTCAACCGCCAGCGGACAAAGCTCGAACTCATCGCCTCGGAGAACATCGTCAGCCGTGCCGTCATGGAGAGCACAGGGCAGCGTCCTCACCAACAAATACGCCGAGGGCTACCCGGCAAGCGTTACTACGGCGGCTGCGAGTACGTCGATGTCGCAGAGCAGCTCGCCATCGACCGCGCAAAGGAACTCTTCGGCGCGGCGTGGGCGAACGTTCAGCCCCACTCGGGCGCACAGGCGAACATGGCAGTATTCTTCGCCCTCCTGCAGCCGGGCGACACCATCCTCGGCATGAACCTCACGGACGGCGGACACCTCACGCACGGCAGCCCCGTCAACATCTCCGGCACCTACTACAAGGTCATCCCTTACGGCGTCGACCGCGAGACCGAGCGCATCGACTACGACGCCCTCGAAAAACTCGCCGCCGAGCACCATCCGCGCATGATCATCGCGGGCGCATCGGCGTACGCGCGCATCATCGACTTTGAGCGCATCGCCGCCATCGCCAAAAGCGTCGATGCCATCTTCATGGTCGACATGGCACATATCGCGGGGACTCGTCGCAGCAGGGCAGCACCCCAGCCCCGTCCCCTACGCCGACATCGTCACCACGACCACGCACAAAACCCTGCGCGGCCCGCGCGGCGGCCTCATCCTCGGACGCGATGAAGAACTCGGGAAAAAGATCAACAAGGCCGTATTCCCCGGCATCCAAGGCGGCCCTCTGATGCACGTCATCGCCGCAAAGGCAGTCGCCCTCGGCGAGGCACTGAAGCCCTCGTTCAGGAGTACGGCGCACAGGTCGTAAAGAACGCCGCCGCGCTCGCCGACGAACTCACGAAGCTCGGCTACCGCATCGTCTCGGGCGGCACGGACACGCACGTCATGCTCGTTGACCTCACGAACAAGGACATCACGGGCAAGGAAGCGCAGACCCTCCTCGACGAGGGTCAACATCACAGCGAACCGCAACACCATCCCGTTCGAGCCGCGCAGCCCTGTTCGTCACGAGCGGCATCCGTCTCGGCTCGCCCGCACTCACCACGCGCGGCTTCCGCGAGGAGGACATGCGTAGGTCGCACGCATCATCGCGCACGTCCTCGATGCACCGACGGACGAGAGCCGCCGTGCAGAGGCACGCCGCCGCGTCGATGCACTCTGCAAAAAAATATCCGATCTATGAACATCTCGGAGAGAACTGACCTCCCGTGGAAAGGAAACATCCCATGGCTGACACATTCCGTCCGTCCGACATACCGACACTCCACCTCGTCGATCATCCGCTCATCCAGCACAAACTGACCATCATGCGCCGCAAGGAAACGGGGACAAAGGAATTCCGCGAACTGCTCTCGGAGATCGCCATGCTCATGGCATACGAGATCACGCGCGACTTCCCCCTGCGCGACGTGGAGATCGAGACCCCTGTCGCACACTGCCATGCAAAAATGCTCGCGGGCAAAAAACTCGGCATCGTCCCCATCCTGCGCGCAGGCCTCGGGATGCTCGACGGCATCCTGAGCCTCATCCCCGCAGCACGCGTCGGACACATCGGGCTCTATCGCGACCCCGAGACACTTGCCCCCGTCGAGTACTATGCAAAGCTCCCGCGCGGCATCGAGGATCGCACCCTCATCGTACCTGACCCCATGCTCGCCACGGGCGGCAGTGCGTCGGCAGCACTCACCATGCTCAAGGACAAGGGCGCGCGCAGCGTCATCCCTCATGTGCCTCGTCTCCGCTCCCTGAGGGCATCCGCCGCGTCGCGGCAGACCACCCCGACGTACCGATCTACGTCGCGGCAGTAGACGACTGCCTCAACGAGCACGGCTACATCGTACCGGGGCTCGGCGATGCGGGCGACCGCATCTTCGGCACCCTCTGAGCCCCACCCGCCCGCGCGAGCGGTGGAGGGGCGCCTGTAGGATAAGCAAAGACATCAAAGCCTGTTGCATGAAACTTTTTCAGCTTCGTGCAACAGGGCTTTTTCATTGTTGTCTGATTCATTAAAAAGCAGAACCGTAACATTTGTTTCTAGGAATAAAGTCATGAATGTGTTAATATAAAGTATAAACTGGCGATAACTATATTAAGAGAACCTATAAGGATAACTCTGCGCGCAGACAGAAGGAAATGTGCGAATGAATCAGATGAACATAAAACATGTAACGAACGCGCATCGCGTGAAAAAACGACTGCTGACCGCAGGCCTTGCCGCCCTCTGTGCCGTGAGCTGCACCCCCGCCGCACACGCCGCCGAAAAAGACAGCAGAAGACGACAGAGAGTATATGGGTCGCACGCTATACATTTGACGGAGAAAACCCCGTGACCGATGCCGAGCTGCGGGACATCCTCGCGCCGCATCGCCACCATGAGGCGACGCTTTCCGACCTTGAGGCGCAGGCGGAGGAGATCACGAAGTATCTGCGGGACAAGGGCTACTTTGTCGCGTTTGCCTACCTCGCACCGCAGGAATTTCGCGACGGCGTCGTCACCTTTACCATCGTGCCGGGGACGCTATGGCGAGATCATCGTCAACAACGAGACCTACGTGCACGATCGGGCGATCCTGCGCGAGATGGGCGTCGCACCGGGGCAGATCATCGACAAGAACGAACTCAGCCGCGGCGTCTGGCTCACCAACGACATGAACCGCATCGAGGCAAACACCAAACTCAAGGCGGGCAGCGAACCGGGGACGACCGACCTCATCGTCAACGTCAAGAACAAGGGACACCGCATGTGGGGGCTACCTTGGCGTGGACAACGGCGGCTACCGCTACACGGGACGCTACCAGTACAGCGCGTTCTTCAACTACGCGAGCCCCTTCCGCGAGGGGGACATCTTCTCCATCGGCGGCGTCATGTCAAACGGCAAAATGTGGTCGGGCTCCGTCTCCTACAGCACGCCGTTCTGGCGGCAGGGCGAGCGGTTCGGCATCAGCTACGCACGATCCTTCTACTCTCTCGGCGGCGCATTTTCCTCCATGGATTTCGTGGGCTCGTCACAGAGCATCGGATTCAACTGGCAGCATAACTTCCGCCGCAGCCGTGACCTCAACCTCTACGGCTCCGTGCGGCTCGACTTCAAGAGCATGGGCAGCGAGGCGCGGCAGATGTCCTTCCGCGACCCGAAGCACGCACGCAACTGGGTGTTCGGCATCAATGGGGACAACCTCGACCGCTTCCTGACGGGCGGGCGCAACACCTTCTCGCTCTCCTATACGCGCGGCAACGTCATGATCGACGAGCCCATGCAGCGGCTCAACGACGCGGTGACGGGGCGCACGGCAGGGCACTTCGGCAAGTGGAACCTCGACCTCACGCGGCTCCAGCACATCGACGATCGGCTTGCCCTCTACCTCAGCTACAGCCGCCAGTGGGCGGAGAAAAACCTCGACTCCTCGGAGAAATTCTCCCTCGGCGGGCCGAGCGGCGTACGTGCCTATCCCGTCAGTGAGGCATCGGGCGACGACGGCTGGAAATGGACGGCGGAGCTGCGGTGGAACGTACCGACGCGCGAGGGCGATACCAACGTCTGGCAGATGATCGTCTTCGTCGATGGAGGACATGTGAGCATCTACCATGAGGGCTATCCCGGCTATACGGGACCGGACAGCCGCAGCCTGTATGGGGCAGGCCTCGGCGTCAACTGGAGCAATGATGATAACTGGGTCGCTCGTGTAAACTACGCGTGGAAGCTTGGGCACGAGCCTGCGGTCTCGGACAGTGACCGCAGCGGACGCTTCTGGTTTCAGGTCTATAAATTCTTCTAAACGGTGATCTTCCTTGAGATTTCACCACCATAGCCTCCCCCGTTTGACGGGGAGACAGAGGGCACCCATAGCCTCTCGTTTGACGGGGAGGCAGCGGCACTCCCGCATAGCCTCCCCCGTTTGACGGGGAGGGGACCACTGCGTGGTGAGGACAGCAGGAAGAATCAACAAGGAAGAATCAAAGAGGGCAGAGTATGAGGATTCCGACGCACGTCGGACGGTCTTTTGGGATAAAGGGGATACGACAATGAGCATCATGAACAGGACACCGTCGCGGACGTCTGCGCCGCGCCCTGCGCAGCGGCGTCAGTCTATTTGCAGCAGGGACATTGTTGGCGAGCACGGCAGAGCCCGTGCTTGCCCTTCCGCAGGGCGGACGGGTCGCCGCCGGCGACGCACAGATCGCATCGAACGCGGCAGAGATGGCGATCCATCAGAACTCGCAGAACGCTGTCATCAACTGGCAGAGCTTCAACATCGCAGCGGGCGAGCGCGTGAGCGTCCTCCAGCCGAACGCACAGGCGGCCCTCCTGAACCGTGTCCTCGGCAGCAACCCGTCCGAGATCTTCGGACAGCTGCAGGCGAACAGGGCGCGTCTTCCTCGTCAACCCGGCGGGCGTCTACTTCGCCCCGGGCGCACAGGTCGATGCGGGCGCGATCATCGCCTCCACCATGAACATCACGAACGCGGACTTCATGGCGGGACGCTACAACTTCGTCGGCACAGAGCACGACGGCAAGGTCATCAACAAGGCATCACTCGCCGCCCAGAACGGCGGGCTCATCGCCCTCCTCGGCAAGGACGTCGTCAACGAGGGCGTCGTCGTCGCGAAGAAGGGCACGGCAGTCCTCGCCGCGGGCGAAGCGGTCACACTCGACTTTGGCGGCGACGGCAAGGTCGAGGTCGTCCCCACCAAGGCGGCACTGGAGCAGGCAGTCACGAACAAAGGTCTCGTCGAGGGCAGACGGAGGCCTTGTCTTTATGTCTGCGGCGACGGGCGAAATGCTCACGCGCTCGGCGGTCAATCAGGACGGCGTCGTCCGCCTCCTCCCTCGCAGACGCACCGGGCGCGATCCGCATCACGGCGCGTGACGTGAACCTCGGCACGGGCAGCCTGACGGATGCGAGCGGCATGCAGGGGCGGCACGATCGAGATCGGCGGCGGCTGGCAGGGGCTCGAGGGACGCTCGCACACGCCAGAACGTCAGTATCGAGCACGGCGCGGCTCTGCGCGCCGACGCGACGGCGGACGGCGGCGCGGGCGGCACCGTCGCCGTCTGGTCGGACGGCGAGACGCGCTTCGCGGGCGAGATCACGGCGCGCGGCAGGGGCGCGGGCGCGGGCGGCATGGTCGAGACCTCGGGACACAAGGTCTGGATCACGGGCGATGTGCGTGCCTCCTCCGAGCGCGGCAAGGCGGGCGAATGGCTGATCGACCCGGGCGACATCGAGGTCAAGACGCGCCTCGCGGGCGACCCCCTGCAGGGGAGCTCCATGGCGGACGTGCAGAAGGTCACCGACACGCTGAATAACGGCACCTCCGTGAACATCCAGACGGACAACCTCACGGGGACCGAACGACAACTCCATCACCATCACGGACGCCATCCGAAAGACCTCGGGCGGCGACGTGGCTCTGCGCCTCAAGGCGACGGGCGCCATCAACATCAACGCCGACATCACGGCGGAGACGCCCGCACCGGCGGCGACGCCGACGGGCAAGCTGAGCCTTGAGGTCACGTCCGACACGAACAAGACGGCGGGCGGAAGCGTCAGCGTGGCGAGCGGGACGAGCATCAAGACGCTCGGCGGCAACGTGAAGATCGGCGGCGGCCTCGTGGATAACGGCGTCGGCTTCGCCAACTCCCAGAGCGCGGGCGAGGCGGGCATCACGCTGAACGGCGTCACGATCGACACCGGGTCGATCCTGCGGGCGCGCCGGGCACGGCGGGCGGCAACGTCGAGATGGCGGGCAGCACGACGGCGGATGCGGCGGGCGTTTTGCTCGCCGGTTCGACGATCCAGACGGGCACGGGCAAGGTCACACTCATCGGCAAGTCTACGGGCAGCAATCCGGCGGTCGCCAAGGGCATCAAGATCGACGGCGGATCGAGCATCACGACGCGCACGGTCGAGTTGCGCACGGACACCATCGACCTCGCGGGACAGATCACGGGCGACAACGATCCCGTAGGCTATGCGAAGGTCTGGACGCTCTCGGACGGACGCGCGATCAACTTCGGCACGGGCACGGGCGGACTCGACCTCGCGGGCAATACGTTCTCCGGCTCGGGCAAGATCACGAACTACAAGAACATCGTCGGCGATGCAAGCCAGAAGGCGAACATCACCGTCGGCGGCGTCACGTCGGACAGCGACCTCGAACTGAACACGGGCGCGGGCACGATGGCGGTCAGCGGTACGGTGGACGTCGCTTCTGGCCATGCGCTGACGCTCGCCTCGAAGGGACAGGTCGCGGGCACGGGCAAAATCACGACCGATGCGCTGCGGCTCGACGCGGCGGATGCCGAGGTCAGCCTCACGGGCGCGAACGCGGTCAAGAACGTCGACGGCAAGGCGAAGAAGCTCACCCTCAAGAACAGCGGCAACCTTGCGGTCGGTGCTGAGACGGGTCTCGTGACGGGCGCGGGCGGCGCAGATATCGACGTCGCGGGCGATCTCACGGTCGGCGGCACGACGCCTCTGGCGGGCGGCGCGGCGGCGCTCAAGAACGGCGCGGGCGCACTGAAGCTCAAGGCGTCGGGCACGCTCGCCGTAAAGACGGCGCCCAGATCGCCTCGACCGGTGCGGCTCAGACCGCCTTCGAGGCAAACAGCGTCTCCCTCGGCACGGGGGCGAAGGTCAAGACCGCCGGCGGAACGATCAATGTCAAGACGGATGCGCTGTCTCTCCCTGCGGGAGAGACCGGCGTCCTTTCGAGTGCGAACGGCGCGGTCACGATCGAGACGCGGACGGCGGGCAAGACGATGTCGGTCAATGCGCCGGCGGCGTCGCCTGCGGCGGATATCGCCATGGCGGATCTCTCCTTCATCGACTCGGGCACGGGCACGGTGCAGATCGGCAATGCCCAGACGGGCAACATCGAGATCGGCACGACCGCCGTAAAGGCGCCGCTCGCCGTCATCTCCCGCGACACGGTCAAGGTCACGGGCGCGGTCACGAACACGAACAACAAGGACATGGCGTTCACGGGAAGCAACGTGAACTTCGATGCGGGATCGTCCCTTGCCGCAGGATCGGGCAAGACGACGATTACCGCCGATGCCGTGAGTCTAGATGGCACGTTCTCCGGAACGGGCGTCTTTGCTGTGCAGAAAAAGACGGCTGGGCAACTTCGCCGTCGGCGGCACGAGCGCCTTCCTCTCGGATGCGGCCATCGGCAAGCTGGCGGCAGGAAACTTCTACAACGTCGCCATCGGCTCGAAGGACAACGCGGGCACGGCGACGATCGGCGAGATCTCGGCTCTGCCGAAGTATACGAGCATCCTGACGAACGGCGCCCTCGCCTTCACCGGCATGGTGCATGGCGCGGCGACGGACACGCTCGCCGTGCACGGCGTCGGCTTGACGCAGACAGCGGCGGCGGGCTTCGAAGTCGGCAAGCTCCTGCTCCTCGGCAAGGGCGACATGGTGATCGACTCGCAGCACAACAAGATCGGGGACATCGCCGCCGACCTCACGGACACGGGAACGCTCACGCTGACCAACAAGACCGATATGAAGGTCACCAAGATCGAGAACCGCAACGTCGATCCCAAGAAGGACGTCGAGGGCATCGAGGCGAAGTCCACGCATATCAAGCTCGACGCGGGCAAGAAGCTCAACGTCGAAGAGAAGATCAAGACGAAGGACGATGCAAAGCTCGAAGCCGACGACATGAACCTCGGCAACAAGATCAACGTCGGCAAGACACTCACGCTCGAAAAAGAGCGACAAGACGAAGGCGGTCAGCGTCGGCATCGGGCCCGAACGACTGGAACGTCAACAACGCCCAGTACGGCAATATCAAGATCGGCGGCAACGGCCAGAGCGGCGACATCCAGGTCAAGGACACGACCTTCAAGAATCCGTCGGACATCGAGACGACGGGTCACGTCAGCTCGAAGGAACGAACAAGGCGGGCGCGGACGGCAAGTCCGACATGAAGATCAAGGCGCAGACGGCGGAGCTGCCGAATGCGGGCGATACGCTCGCCGTCAAGAACCTCGACCTCGATCTCTCGGGCGGCATCGACCTCGGTCTCGGCAAGGTCAGGGCGCCGAGGGCGGCAAGATCAAGACGAAGGGCGCGTCGAACTCGCAGGACATCGTCATCAGCGACAATGCTGCGCACGCATCGCATGGGGAGTACCGCATCTCCTACCGCACGATCAACGAGACGCTCGACGGCTTCAGCGGCTTCGATGTCGCGGGCAATCAGCACCTCTATTTCTACGGCGGCACCGTCAAGAAGTCCATTAACGCGGCGGGCAGGCTCGGCGTCGTGGTAAAGGATGATGTCTCCATCGTGGGGCAGGGGACGAAGCTCAAAATCGGTGCGGATACGTCGAAGGCGGGCTACGATCCGGATACGGTCATCACGGGCGGCTTCACCGTGGAACAGGGAAAGACCGTCCACGTCAAGGGCGATGGCGGCACATCGAAGGACAACGGCGCGGAGATCAACATCCAGACGGACGGCGATATTCACCTAGAGCAGGGGCTGCACTCAAGGTCGAGGGCAACTACGCACAGGCGACGCTCAACTCGCGCGGCGGCAATGTCATTCTGAATGAGGACGCCAAGGTAAAGGTTGTTGATGGCTCTACGCCTGTCTGGGTCGATGTTACGGGCAACAACGCAGCTTGACGCAAGGGCGCAGCTCGACCCGGCACGGACACGGTCGGCGCTCTTCGCGTGCATACGGACAAGATCATCACGCCGACGGCGGACGACAATACGACGAACATCGTCGGCAAGAGCGGCCCTCGTCATCACGCGAAAGACGCAGGGCGACCTGACGCTCAACAACACTGCAGCGGGCGCAGGGCTCCACATCACGAGCGAGCAGCTCAACGGCAAGCTCTTCGGCAACGAGTTCTCGGAGCTTGTCCTCGGCGACCAGAGGAGCGACACCGTCACGATCGACGGCCTTGAGGCGAACAACCGCGTCGTCGTCAAGACGGCGGAGTCGGGCAAGGCGGTCATCGGCGCGGGCGGCCCTCGAGGTCGGCACGGACGGCTCGGGCAAGAACTACAAGGTCACGCTCACGACGGGCGCGATCGAGAACACGGGCGGCGCGGGCAAGATGGAGATCGCCTCTGGCAGCGCGCTGAACCTCTACACGAACAATATAGCGAACCTCGTCGCGGGTGCGTCAGGCCCCTCCGTCACCGGCGCGGGCACGCTCGGCATCGGCACCTACAGCGGGGCGAAGTCCATCGGCGTCGGCGACGGCGCGGCGGGCGACCTGAAGCTGACGAACGACAAGATGACGAACGTGTTCGGCCCGAACTTCTCGCATTACAGCATCGGCAACGTCGATCCGAAGGGCGGGGCGACCACGCAGGATACGATCAACGTGGCAGGCTCTTCGCTCGGGCAGAACACGACACTGCAGGCGAAGCACATCAACTTCACGGGCGACATGACGCTTGCCTCGGGCAAGATCCTGACCGTGAACGCATTGCAGGACGCCAGCCAGACGGCGGGCAAGATCAAGACGGACAATCTCGCCGTGATCTCCTCCAGCCTGAACCGCGACGGCTCGGTGTGCTGCAGCGCGGCAGCATCACCCTCGACAAGGACAACGAGATCGGCACGCTCGCGGCGGACGCCCTATGCGGTCAACGTGAAATCGAACAAGCTGACGATCGGCACGATCACGACGCCCTCGGGGGCGCCGGTTCCTTCGCGTACCATTTCGGGCATCAAGGCGGGTTCTGTCACCACGGGCGGGACGACGAACAACGGCAACATCAAGCTCGCGGCGGACGAGATGACCTTTAGCGAGGCAGTCTCCGGCAAGGGAGCGCTGGAGCTTGAGCAGGCGACGGCGGGGAACCGACATCAACATCGGCAAGTCCGGCACGGGGCTGACGCTCGGCGCGGATCTCTTCGGCGGCAACAAGATCAGGACGGCTTCGAGCACGTCTCACCTCGGCAGACAGGACGTCTCCGGCAAAAGTCAATGTCGGCGGCACCTGAACTTCGTCGATGCGACGACGATCCGCACCAAGCCCGACGCGGGCACGATCGACCTCGACGCTTCGACGAAGATCAATACGAACGGGAATGCGCTGAATCTGGAAGGGAACAAACTGAATACGGCGGAGGGCAGCGAAGTGAGCACGGGCACGGGCGCTCTCACGCTCAAGGCGGACGCCGTTGACCTCAACGGGCAAGATGACGGGCAGCAAAGCCCTGAACATCCTGCCCGTGACGCATGGTCGCGACCTCAAGATGGGCGGCAATGTGAATGACCCGGCGAAGCTCTCCCTGCTCGACAAGTATTTCAGCGGCAACAACCGCCAGTTCTGGGGCTACGAGATCATCAACATCGGCGACCGCGAAGGCGGTGGGAAAGTTATGGCAGAGCGGCTCGATCGATATGCCGTTCCGCGTGAACATCCAGCAGGCGGTCAACAGCAGCGCGGGCAGCGTCAATCTTGCGGGCAATATCAATACGCATGGGCAGGGACTTCACCATCGGCAGCCGTGAGGTCAATCTCGACGATACGCATATCAATGCGGACGGCGCAGATCGGAATCATGACGGCAATGTCTCCATCCAGGCGGATACGCTCAATGTGACGAACGGCAGCAGCATCTCGGGGCACGGCGAAGTCTCCTTCGACACCTATACGCCGGGCAAGAGCATCTCCTTCGGTACGCCGGGAGCCGGCGGTGCGCCGTCCGGCCTCGTGCTGGGCAACGATGTCTTCGGCCCGAACGGCTCTTTTGAAGAACACGGACGGCGCGAAGTTCAAGAAGATCCGCGTCGGCGGCGACAATGCAGGCAACATCAGCGTCGGCAATGTCGATATTCCCGATACGCTCACGGACGGCCTTGAGATCAAGACGGGGGGCGACGTGACTTCGACGGGCGTCATGAAGAGCGTCCCCGTCCTGACGTCACGGCGAACAACGTGAACCTCACGGGCGCGAACGAGATCAAGAAGATCGGCAATGTCACGTCGAAGCACGGCGTCAACATCGAGACGGCGAAGGGCACGACGATCTCGGGCAAGGTCACGGGCGAGACGACGCCCATCAGCATCAAGAACTCGGGCGGCGGCGATGTGACCATCGCACAGGGGCGGACAGATCGTCGGCTCGGGCACGTCCGACGTCGTCATCGAGTCGAGGGCGGATCCTTCAAGAACAAGGCGGCGCGGACGCCATCAAGACGGCGCCCGACACAAGTACGTCGTCCATACGGAAGACTCGGTGAACAACGAGATCAACGGTCTCGTCTTCCAGTTCCGCAAATACGGCGTGGCCTACGATGATCCGCATAAGCCGCAGCCGCCGGCGGGGCAGAACGCGATGTACTACAACTACCAGCCGACGCTCAAGTTCTACGCAGTGCGCACCTACGGCGACGACAACAACACGTTCTTCAACGCATCGACCGCAGGATTCCACATCGAGGACGACGGCAACGCGGCGCGTCGTGCGCTCGACAAGGATGAGGTCGACTACATCCGCGCCCATGTGAAGGACTCGGGAACGCACAACTTCGGCACGACGAAGTTGACGAACGTCAACGCCGACATCATATCGACGGACGGCACGGTGAAGAACGCGATGACCGACGTCAGGATGCGCACGGGTGCGCACACCTACGGCTCGGACTCGACGATCGCCAATGAGAAGATCACCACAAGGGGTCACAACGAACTCAACTACAAAGATCGAGGTCGACTACCGCATCGTGCCGCGCACGGTCACGGTTCGCGGCAAGACGGAGACGAAGACCCTACGACGGCAGTGCACAAAACTATACGGGCAACAACGGCGTCACGTTTGAGAACTTCGCGAAACAGTCAGACGATCGCGAACTCCGGGACGACGGGGTCTGTTTCTATAGCCCGATTGCGGACGCGAAGAATACGTCGGGTTTTGCGCAGGGCGCACTCCATGCGGGCGAGTACGCGACGGATGTCTCAAACAGCACGCTCAAGGCGTCCAACTACAATTTCAAATATGTTGCGGGCAAGCTCACGATCAATCCGCGCGAGATCCACTTTCACGGCGCCGAACGGCGAGCGCATCTACGGCGCGTCGAACGACACGGTCGTCATGGGCTCTCGACGACGTACACCGGCTCGCTCGTGGCGGGCGACAGCTTTGCCACGTACAGCGTTGTGGCGAAGGACGGCGCCAATGCCGTCACGGAGCGCACGGGCGTCGGCAATCACTACACGATGACGCTGCAGGAGCGGCACTGGCAGAGGAGCCGCAGCCTTGATTCGGACTACAAGATCACGGCGGCACCGGCACGCTGACGATCAGCCGCGCGCCCTCACGATCACGGCGGGCGACAAGAGCCGCGTCTACGGCGACGCTAACTCGACGGCAGGCTACGTGAACGGCACGGGCAAGATCAACGTCGGTGCGACGACGGCGACGTCGGGGACTCGTCAACGGCGATACGATCGACAACGTGACGGAGACGATCGACCCGATCGCGCTCGTCACGACGAACGCGGGCACGAGCAGGGTCTTTGACAAGACGGAAGTCGCGGGCGCACTTCTCGTCGAGGTTCGGCGAGCAACTACAACATCACCTACGCTGACGGCACGTTCAGCATCACGAAGCGTGCGCTGACGCTCGTCGCGGGCGACAAGAGCCGCATCTACGGCACGGCGAACAGTACGGCGAGCTACGTCGAACGGCACGAGACTCTTCCGCGTCAAGGCGGGCACGAACCTCGTCAACGGCGATACAGTTTCGACCGTCACGGAGACGATTGATTCGCGTGCGACCGTCACGACGGATGCAGGCACGGCAGGACTCAAGACGAAGATTGCAAATGCCGTCTTCGGCACGGGAAATGCGTCGAACTACGACATCACCTACGAGGACGGCAGCTTTTGCCATCACGCCGCGCGACTGACGCTCCATGCGGGCGACAAGACGCGCATCTACGGTGCGGAGAACTGCACCGGCGACCTATACGGGCGGCACGACGAAGTTCCGCGCCGACGCCGCGACGGCGACGACGGGGCTCGTGAACGGCGACACGAGTCGCCGACGTCACGGAGTCGACGAACGCCCTCATCACGACGAATGCGGGTACGACGGGGCTCAAGACGCAGATCACGGGGGCAAGTTTCGGCACGGGCAAGGCGTCGAACTACAACATCAACTACGTCGACGGCGGCTTCGACATCACGAAGCGCGACCTCTTTATCAAGGCGGGAGACAAGAGCCGCGCCTATGGTGCGGACAATTCGCTCGCCTCGTATGTGAACGGCACGAGCCGCATCAACGTGCGTGCGAAGGATGCGACGACGGGTCTCGCCAATGGCGACACGGTCGCCTCGACGTCACGGAGACGATCGAACGCAACGCTCACGACGGATGCGGGAACGAGCGGTCTCTGGACGCGAGTCTCCGCTGCACAGTTCTCTCAGGGCACGGATGCCAACTATAATATCCACTACGCAGATGGCAATTTTGCCATCACAAAACGTGCCTTGACGCTTGTCGCGGGCGACAAGAGCCGTATCTACGGCACGGCGAACAGCACGGCGGGCTATGTGAATGGGACGGGTACGTTCCGCGTCAAGGCGGGCAACCTCGTCAACGGCGACGCGATCTCCTCCGTCACGGAGACGATCGATCCGCGTGCGACGGTCACGACGGATGCCGGCACGGCGGGGCTGAAGACGAAGATCGGCGGCGCCGTATTCGGCGCAGGAAACGCCAATAACTACAATGTTTCCTATGAGGATGGCAGCTTTGCCATCACGAAGCGCGATCTGACGCTCCATGCGGGCGACAAGACGCGTGTCTACGGAGCGGAGAACAGCACGGCGACCTATACGGGCGGCACGGCGAAGTTCCGCGCCGACGCCGCGACGGCGACGACGGGACTTGTCAACGGCGACACGGTCGCCGACGTCACGGAGTCGACGAACGCCCTCATCACGACGAATGCGGGTACGACGGGGCTCAAGACGCAGATCACGGGGGCAAGTTTCGGCACGGGCAAGGCGTCGAACTACAACATCAACTACGTCGACGGCGGCTTCGACATCACGAAGCGCGACCTCTTTATCAAGGCGGGAGACAAGAGCCGCGCCTATGGTGCGGACAATTCGCTTGCCTCGTATGTGAACGGCACGAGCCGCATCAACGTGCGCGCGAAGGATGCGATGACGGGTCTCGCCAATGGCGACACGATCGCCTCCATCACGGAGACGATCGATCCATTGGCGACGCCAACAACGGATGCAGGAACGACAGGTCTCTGGACGCGGGCCTCGGGCGCAACGTTCGGTACGGGGCTGGCTTCCAACTACACGATTCACTACGGAGATGGTAATTTTAGCATCACGCCGCGTGAGGTAAAGGTGACGGCAGGAAATGCCGAGCGCAACTACGGGCAGCCGAATCCCGTCGTGACGGCATACACCGTCGAGCACGGAACGAGTGCGACGAATCGCGGGCTGCTCCGGGGATAGCATCCCCATTACGGGAATCACGTCAACCTATGCGCCGTCGATAACGACAACGACCAATGCAGGGACGTATAACAATGCGATTGTGATTGATCCATCCTCTGTTACGGGCAGCTATACCGGTGCGACGAATCTGCAAACTATCGCTTTGTGTATGAGCCCGGCACGCTGACCATTAAGCCGACGGGCTTTACGCCGAGCACACCGGGTGGCACGGCAGTGACGACGAGTTCCACGACATCGTCACAGACGACAACAGGCATGACGACGGGCGGCGGCGGTGCAACTGTCGGAACGCAGACGGGCGGCTCCGGCAGCATCGGCGGCGGCCCCGGACCCAGCATCGGCGGACCGCCTGGCGGTGGCGGCGGTGGTACGGGTGCCGGTGGCGGCGGCGCCGGTGGAGCTGGAGGTGGCGGTGGCAGGCGGCGGAACTGCTCCGACGCCGGGCACAACACCGGGCAGCTCGACCACCACGACGGGTGGCGGTACAACACCGGGAACGACAACAGGCACAACGACGGGCACAGGCGGCTCGTCTGCTTCGAGTACAACAACAGGCGGCGGCACGACGGGCTCGACCACGGGCACGGGCGGAACGTCGACGAGCACGGGTGGGTCTTCCACTCAGCACGGGAGGTTCTTCCTCCAGTTCAGGTGGTTCGTCCAGTTCGGCGGCTCGTCCAGCTGCTGGCAACGTCGACCACGCGGGTGGCTCTACCCCGGGTTCCCTAGCACGGTGGAACGCCGACACCGGGCGGCTGCATCGGGAGGAGCACGGTTCTGTTCCGGGAATGCCGGGCGGCAGCACCGGCGGCGGTACGGCAATGCCCGGCGGCAGCGTCGGCGGCAGTCAGTGCGATCGGCGGCGGCACGGGCGGCATCAGCGATCGCTGGGCGGACGGCACGGGCGGCAGTCAGGGCGGCGGCATCAGCCTGGCGGCTGGCCTAACGGGCGGTTCAACGACCGATCACGGGCGGCAGCTCGGGCGGTGGCGTCAACACCGAGCGGCGGTGGCCTCACTGGCGGCTCAACGCCGAGCACAGGCGGACTTACTGGCGGTTCGACACCGAGCACGGGCGGCCTTACCGGCGGTTCGACGCCGAGCACCGGCGGATGTAACTGGCGGCACGAACGCACAGCAGCACTGGGCGGCACGGGGACAACCCCGGGCGGCTCGACAGGGCTCTACGCCGAGTGCAGGAACGACCACAGGCGGGTCGACCCCGAGCACAGGAACAACGACCGGTGGCACAACGCCGAGCACGGGTGGCTCGTCCACGACGGGCGGCGGCTACAACACCGGGAACGACAACAGGCACAACGACGGGCACAGGCGGCTCGTCTACTTCGAGTACAACAACAGGCGGCGGCACGACGAGGGTCAACTACGGGCACGGGCGGAACGTCGACTCACAACGGGTGGCTCTTCTACCAGCACGGGCGGTTCTTCTACTTCAACAGGAGGTTCTTCCTCTAGTTCTGGTGGTTCGTCTACGGCGTGGAGGTTCTTCCTCTAGTTCTGGTGGTTCGTCTACAACTGGTGGATCTCCTCCAGTTCGGGCGGTTCGTCAGTTCGGGCACGTCGACCAGCGGTGGTTCTACGCCGGGCACTGGCACAGTCCCGCGGCACACCGACACCGGGCGGCAGCACGGGAGCTTTAGCTTCACGGGCGGCAGCTCCGGTTCTGTCCCGGGAATGCCCGGCGGCAGCGTCGGCGGCGGCACGGCAATCCCGGGCGGCAGCTCTGGCGGCATCAGTGTCGTCGGCGGCGGCACGGGCAGCATCACTGGAAATCCGGGCGGCCTGACGGGCGGCACGACGATCCCGGGCGGCAGCTCGGGCGGTGGCGTCAGCCTTGGCGGCGGCGGCCTGACGGGTGGTTCTACACCGAGCACGGGCGGACTTACTGGTGGTTCAACGCCGAGTACGGGCGCTTGACTGGCGGTTCACGCCCAGCACAGCCTCACCGGCGGTTCTCACACCCACGGGCATCGCGGTCGACACTAGCCAGGTACACCCACGGGCGGCACGGGACAACCCGCGGCTCGACGGGATCGACACCGAGTGCAGGAACGACCACAGGCGGGTCGACCCCGAGCACAGGAACAACAACCGGTGGCACAACGCCAAGCACGGGTGGCTCGTCCACGACGGGCGGCGGCTACAACACCGGGAACGACAACAGGCACAACGACGGGCACAGGCGGCTCGTCTACTTCGAGTACAACAACAGGCGGCGGCACGACGAGCTCGACCACGGGCACGGGCGGAACGTCGACCACGACGGGTGGCTCGTCCACTCGACAGGCGGTCCTCGACAAGCACAGGTGATCGTCTACCCCGACGGGGGCTCTTCGACCAGCACGGGCGGTTCTTCTATCGTTCGCAACAGGAGGTTCTTCCTCTAGTTCTGGTGGTTCGTCCACAAGCTGGCGGGACTCCCTCTTCGGGCGGCAGTTCGTCCAGTTCGGGCACGTCGACCAGCGGTGGTTCTACGCCGGGCACTGGCACAGTCCCGGGCGCTACACCGACACCGGGCGGCAGCACGGGAGGCTTTAGCTCACGGGCGGCGGCTCCGGCTCTGTCCCGGGAATGCCCGGCGGCAGCGTCGGCGGCGGCACAGCGATTCCGGGCGGCAGCTCGGGTGGCATCAGCGTCGTTGGCGGCGGCACGGGCAGCATCACCGGCAATCCGGGCGGCCTGACGGGCGGCACGACGATTCCGGGCGGCAGCTCAGGGCGGCGGCGTCAGCCTTGGCGGCGGTGGCCTGACGGGAGGTTCGACACCGAGCACGGGGGTCAGGTTTCACCCACGGGCGGTTCACACCGCCGAGCTACCGGTGGTCTTACGGGTGGAACTGACGCCCACCCAGCACAGGCGGACTTACCGGCGGTTCGACGCCGAGCACCGGCGGTGTAACTGGCGGCACAACGCCTAGCACTGGCGGCACGGGGACAACCCCGGGCGGCTCGACGGGCTCTACGCCGAGTGCAGGAACGACCACAGGCGGGTCGACCCCGAGCACGGGCACAACGACCGGTGGCACAACGCCGAGCACGGGTGGCTCGTCCACAACGGGTGGCGGTACAACACCGGGAACGACAACAGGCACAACAACGGGCACAGGTGGCTCGTCTACTTCGAGTACAACAACAGGCGGCGGCACGACGGGCTCAACCACGGGCACGGGCGGAACGTCGACCACGACAGGCGGTTCCTCGACGCACAGGAGGTCGTCCACTTCGACCGGGAGGTTCCTCGACTAGCTCAGGTGGTTCGTCTACAACTGGTGGATCTTCCTCCAGCCCGGTGGATCTTCCTCCAGTTCTGGGTGGTTCGTCCACAAGTGGCGGAAGCTCCTCCTCGGGCGGCGGTTCGTCCAGCTCGGGCACGTCGACCAGCGGTGGTCTCTACGCCGGGCACTGGCACAGTCCCGGGCGGCACGCCGACACCGGGCGGCAGCACGGGAGGCTTTTAGCTCACGGGCGGCGGCTCGGCTCTGTTCCGGGCATGCCCGGCGGCAGCGTCGGCGGCGGCACAGCAATCCCGGGCGGCAGCTCGGGCGGCATCAGCGTCGTTGGCGGCGGCACGGGCAGCATCACCGGAAATCCGGGCGGCCTGACGGGCGGCACGACGATTCCGGGCGGCAGCTCGGGCGGTGGCGTCAGCCTGGCGGCGGTGGTCTCACGGGAGGTTCCACACCGAGCACGGGTGGCTTGACTGGCGGTTCTACGCCCGAGCACAGGTGACTCACCGGCGGTTCTACACCGAGCACGGGCGGCCTCACTGGCGGCTCCACGCCAAGCACCGGCGGTGTAACTGGTGGCACAACGCCAAGCACCGGTGGTGTTACGGGTGGAACGACGCCTAGCACTGGCGGCACGGGGACAACCCCGGGCGGCTCGACGGGATCGACACCGAGTGCAGGAACAACAACCGGCGGCACAACGCCAAGCACGGGTGGTTCCACGACGGGTGGCGGTACAACACCGGGAACGACAACAGGCACCACGACGGGCACAGGCGGCTCGTCTGCTTCGAGTACAACAACAGGCGGCGGCACGACCGGCTCGACTACGGGCACGGGCGGAACGTCGACCACGACGGGTGGCTCGTCCACTCGACAGGCGGTTCCTCGACAAGCACAGGTGGTTCTTCGAGCAGCACGGGCGGTTCTTCTACTTCAACAGGAGGTTCTTCCTCTAGTTCTGGTGGTTCGTCTACAACTGGTGGATCTTCCTCCAGCTCTGGTGGCACGTCCAGTTCGGGCACATCGACCAGCGGCGGCTCTACGCCGGGCACTGGGCACAGTCCCGGCGGCACACCCGACACCGGGCGGCAGCACGGGAGGCTTTAGCTTCACGGGCGGCGGCTCCGGCTCTGTTCCGGGCATGCCCGGCGGCAGCGTCGGCGGCGGCACAGCAATCCCGGGCGGCAGCTCGGGCGGCATCAGTGTCGTTGGCGGCGGCACGGGCAGCATCACCGGGCAATCCGGGCGGCCTGACGGGCGGCACGACGATTCCGGGCGGCAGCTCGGGTGGCGGTGTCAGCCTTGGCGGCGGTGGCCTCACGGGAGGTTCCACACCGAGCACGGGTGGCTTGACTGGCGGTTCTACGCCTAGCACAGGCGGCCTTACTGGTGGTTCAACGCCAAGCACCGGCGGTTCGACACCTAGCACGGGTGGCCTCACTGGAGGCTCTACGCCGAGCACCGGCGGTGTTACGGGTGGAACGACGCCGAGCACAGGTGGCCTCACCGGCGGTTCCACACCGAGCACAGGTACATCCACGGGCGGCACGGGGAGCAACCCCGGGCGGCTCGACGGGATCGACACCGAGTGCACGGGAACAACAACCGGTGGCACAACGCCGAGCACGGGTGGCTCGTCCACGACGGGTGGCGGTACAACACCGGGAACGACAACAGGCACCACGACGGGCACAGGAGGCTCGTCTGCTTCGAGTACAACAACAGGCGGCGGCACGACCGGCTCGACTACGGGCACGGGCGGAACGTCGACCACGACGGGTGGCTCGTCCACCTCGACAGGCGGTTCCTCGACAAGCACAGGTGGTTCTTCGAGCAGCACGGGCGGTTCTTCTACTTCAACAGGAGGTTCTTCCTCTAGTTCTGGTGGTTCGTCTACAACTGGTGGATCTTCCTCCAGCTCTGGTGGCACGTCCAGTTCGGGCACATCGACCAGCGGCGGCTCTACGCCGGGCACGGGCACAGTCCCGGGCGGCACACCGACACCGGGCGGCAGCACGGGAGGCTTTAGCTTCACGGGCGGCGGCTCCGGCTCTGTTCCGGGCATGCCCGGCGGCAGCGTCGGCGGCGGTACGGCAATCCCGGGCGGAAGCTCGGGCGGCATCAGTGTCGTTGGCGGCGGTACGGGCAGCATCACCGGAAATCCGGGCGGCCTGACGGGCGGCACGACGATTCCGGGCGGCAGCTCGGGCGGCGGCGTCAGCCTGGCGGCGGCGGCCTTACGGGAGGTTCCACACCGAGCACGGGCGGCCTAACCGGTGGCTCTACGCCGAGCACAGGGTGGGACTTTCACCGGTGGCTCCACGCCGAGCACTGGCGGTGTAACTGGCGGCACAACGCCAAAGCACCGGTGGTGTTACGGGTGGAACGACGCCGAGCACAGGCGGACTTACCGGCGGTTCGACACCGAGCACAGGTACACCCACGGGCGGCACGGGAACAACCCCGGGCGGCTCGACAGGCTCTACGCCGAGTGCAGGAACGACCACAGGCGGGTCAACCCCGAGCACAGGGACAACGACCGGTGGCACAACGCCGAGCACGGGTGGTTCCACAACGGGCGGCGGTACAACACCGGGAACGACAACAGGCACAACAACGGGCACAGGTGGCTCGTCTACTTCGAGTACAACAACAGGCGGCGTACGACCGGCTCGACTACGGGCATGGGCGGAACGTCGACCACAACGGGCGGCTCTTCCTACCAGTCAGGCGGTTCGTCCACAAGCGGCGGAAGCTCCTCCTCGGGCGGTTCGTCCAGTTCGGGCACGTCGACCAGCGGTGGTTCTACGCCGGGCACTGGCACAGTCCCGGGCGCTACACCTACACCGGGCGGCAGCACGGGAGGCTTTAGCTTCACGGGCGGCGGCTCTGGCTCTGTTCCGGGCATGCCCGGCGGCAGCGTCGGCGGCGGCACGGCAATCCCGGGCGGCAGCTCGGGCGGCATCAGCGTCGTTGGCGGCGGCACGGGCAGCATCACCGGCAATCCGGGCGGCCTGACGGGCGGCACGACGATTCCGGGCGGCAGCTCGGGCGGTGGCGTCAGCCTTGGCGGCGGTGGCCTTACCGGCGGCTCTACACCGAGCACGGGCGGCCTCACCGGGTGGTTCAACGCCGAGTACGGGCGGTCTCACGGGTGGTCTCGACACCCGAGCACGGGTGGCTCACCGGCGGTTCTACACCGAGCACGGGCGGCCTGACCGGTGGTTCGACGCCGAGCACCGGCGGTGTAACTGGCGGCACAACGCCAGCACCGGTGGTGTTACGGGTGAACTACGCCGTACGGGTGGTATCACCGGTGGTTCGACACCGCACAGGTACATCCCACGGGCGCCACGGGGACAACCCCGGGCGGCTCGACGGGCTCTACGCCGAGTGCAGGAACGACCACAGGCGGGTCGACCCCGAGCACGGGTACAACGACCGGTGGCACATCGCCGAGCACGGGTGGTTCGTCCACGACGGGTGGCGGTACAACACCGGGAACGACAACAGGCACCACAACGGGCACAGGTGGCTCGTCTACTTCGAGTACAACAACAGGCGGCGGCACGACCGGCTCGACCACGGGCACGGGCGGAACGTCGACCACGACAGGGTGGCTCGTCCACCTCGACAGGCGGTTCCTCGACAAGCACAGGTGGATCGTCTACCTCGACAGGTGGCTCTTCGACCAGCACGGGCGGTTCTTCTACTTCAACAGGAGGTTCTTCCTCTAGTTCTGGTGGTTCGTCTACAACTGGTGGATCTTCCTCCAGCTCTGGTGGCACGTCCAGTTCGGGCACGTCGACCAGCGGCGGCTCTACGCCGGGTACTGGCACAGTCCCGGGCGCTACACCGACACCGGGCGGCAGCACGGGAGGCTTTAGCTTCACGGGCGGCGGCTCCGGCTCTGTTCCCGGGCATGCCCGGCGGCAGCGTCGGCGGCGGCACGGCAATCCCGGGTGGAAGCTCGGGCGGCATCAGCGTCGTTGGCGGCGGCACGGGCAGCATCACCGGAAATCCGGGCGGCCTGACGGGCGGCACGACGATTCCGGGCGGCAGCTCGGGCGGTGGCGTCAGCCTTGGCGGCGGTGGCCTCACCGGCGGCTCTACACCGAGCACGGGCGGCCTCACTGGTGGTTCAACGCCGAGCACAGGGCGGTCTCACGGGTGGTTCGACACCCACGGGTGGCTTACCGGCGGTTCTACACCGCACGGGCGGCCTGACCGGTGGTTCCACCGAGCACGGGTGCTCACCGGCGGCTACACCAGCACGGGCGCCTTACCGGCGGTTCTACGCCCAGCACGGGCGTTTACCGGCGGTTCGACACCTAGCACAGGTACGCCAACGGGCGGCACGGGGACAACTCCGGGCGGCTCGACGGGCTCTACGCCGAGTGCAGGAACGACCACAGGCGGGTCGACCCCGAGCACAGGAACAACGACCGGTGGTACAACGCCAAGCACGGGTGGCTCGTCCACAACGGGTGGCGGTACAACACCGGGAACGACAACAGGCACAACGACGGGCACAGGCGGCTCGTCTGCTTCGAGTACCACAACAGGCGGCGGCACGACGGGCTCGACCACGGGCACGGGCGGAACGTCGACCACGACGGGTGGCTCGTCCACCTCGACAGGCGGTTCCTCGACAAGCACAGGTGGATCGTCTACCTCAACCGGTGGTTCTTCGAGCAGCACGGGCGGTTCTTCACTCTCAGTTCTGGTGGTTCGTCTACCACCGGAGGCTCTTCCTCCGCCGGTTCGGGCACGTCGACCAGCGGCGGCTCTACGCCGGGTACTGGCACAGTCCCGGGCGCTACACCGACACCGGGCGGCAGCACGGGAGGCTTTAGCTTCACGGGCGGCGGCTCCGGCTCTGTTCCGGGAATGCCCGGCGGCAGCGTCGGCGGTGGCACGGCAATCCCGGGCGGCAGCTCGGGCGGCATCAGTGTCGTTGGCGGCGGCACGGGCAGTATCACTGGAAATCCGGGCGGCTTGACGGGCGGCACGACGATTCCGGGCGGCAGCTCGGGCGGTGGCGTCAGCCTTGGCGGCGGTGGCCTCACCGGTGGTTCAACGCCGAGTACGGGTGGACTTACCGGCGGCTCTACGCCTAGCACGGGCGGCTTCACTGGCGGTTCTACGCCGAGTACGGGTGGTGTCACCGGTGGTTCTACACCGAGCACGGGCGGCCTCACTGGTGGTTCTACGCCGAGCACGGGCGGCCTCACGGGAGGTTCCACACCGAGCACCGGCGGCCTGACGGGTGGTTCGACACCCAGCACAGGTACATCCACGGGCGGCACGGGGACAACCCCGGGCGGCTCGACGGGCTCTGACACCGAGTGCAGGAACGACCACAGGCGGGTCAACCCCGAGCACGGGTACAACAACCGGTGGCATAACGCCGAGCACGGGTGGCTCGTCCACAACGGGCGGCGGCTCTACGCCGGGAACGACAACAGGCACAACAACGGGCACAGGCGGCTCGTCTACATCGACGGGCGGCGGCTCGACCAGCTACTCGGCGGTTCTTCGACCTCGACAGGTGGTTCTTCCTCTAGTTCTGGTGGTTCGTCTACAACCGGTGGCTCTTCCTCCAGTTCGGGCGGTTCGTCTACAACAGGAGGTTCTTCCTCCAGCTCTGGTGGTTCGTCCACAAGCGGTGGAAGCTCCTCCTCGGGCGGCTCGTCCAGCTCGGGCACGTCGACCAGCGGCGGTTCTACGCCGGGTACTGGCACAGTCCCGGGCGGCACAATGACACCGGGCGGCAGCACGGGAGGCTTTAGCTTCACGGGCGGCGGCTCCGGCTCTGTCCCGGGAATGCCCGGCGGCAGCGTCGGCGGCGGCACAGCAATTCCGGGCGGCAGCTCGGGTGGCATCAGCGTCGTTGGCGGCGGCACGGGCAGTATCACTGGAAATCCGGGCGGCCTGACGGGTGGCACGACGATCCCGGGCGGCAGCTCGGGCGGTGGCGTCAGCCTTGGCGGCGGTGGCCTCACGGGAGGTTCCACACCGAGCACGGGCGGCCTCACTGGCGGCTCTACACCAAGTACGGGTGGGCTCACTGGTGGCTCTACACCGAGCACGGGTGGACTTACCGGCGGCTCTACGCCGAGCACCGGCGGTGTAACTGGCGGCACAACGCCAAACACCGGTGGTGTTACGGGTGGAACGACGCCAAGCACAGGCGGCCTCACTCGGTGGTTCGACACCGAGCACAGGTACACCCACGGGCAGCACGGGGACAACTCCGGGCGGCTCGACGGGCTCTACGCCGAGTGCAGGAACGACCACAGGCGGGTCAACCCCGAGCACGGGCACAACCGGTGGCACAACGCCGAGCACGGGTGGTTCGTCCACGACGGGTGGCGGTACAACACCGGGAACGACAACAGGCACAACAACGGGCACAGGTGGCTCGTCTGCTTCGAGTACAACAGGCGGCGGCGGAACGACGGGCTCGACCACGGGCACGGGCGGAACGTCGACCACGACAGGCGGCTCGTCCACTTCGACGGGAGGTTCCTCGACAAGCACAGGTGGATCGTCTACCTCGACAGGTGGCTCTTCGACCAGCACCGGCGGTTCTTCTACTTCAACAGGAGGTTCGTCCACAAGCGGCGGAAGCTCCTCCTCGGGTGGCGGTTCGTCCAGCTCCGGTGGATCTTCTTCCGCTCGGGTACGTCAACAGGCGGCTCCGAGACGAATACGCCGCAGGGGTCGACGCAGGTGCCGACCAGCGACAAGGTCATTGTCACGATGGGGAACAACCCTGAGACACATGACTATGTTGAGGGCTCGGACGGCTCGTTCGGCTTTGACCTCGGGAAGACACGCGGGATTCGTGGTGTGCATCACGAGGAGATCCCCAGCAGCACGGCTGAGGCAATCCCCGTCCTCTTTACGGATGGCGGCTCGCGCGATCTCGACGGCATCTATACGATCAACTATAGTCCCTGCACGTCTGACGATCAAGCCTGCCTCAAAGAAGGTGGATATTCCGGATCCGAAGGAAATCCGGAATATGACTGAGCAGACGCTCAACTTCCTCTATCAGACGGCAAACGGAACCTATGAGGTGACGTTTGGCAACGGCATTGTGACGCTCTATCCGAAGGATGAACCGGCACTTACGATTGTGACGAGTTCGGACCGTAAGGCGGAACGCGCCGTGCTGGCGTCGGGACTTCTCACAGCGATTGAGGATCTCGGTGTAACGCCGGTAGAGATCCGTGCAGTCTACATCTTCAAGGTCTTTTGCGGATAAACCGACTGCGTAGTAGTTTTTTTCCATCCTATGGAGCGGTACGGGACAGTTTGTTTTTCGTGTCGCTCTTTTCTTGTGTCCTGTCACGGTAAGGAATCCTGCGATCTTTTTGGATGGCAGGGGACGCTAAAAGAGATATCCGTAATAAAAAAACTTTGACTTTTTGTCATTTTGCTATTGACTTTTTGTTTTTTTACGCGGTATATTCTTTATAGATTTTGATTAGCACTCAGTTTTATAGAGTGCTAACAGAATTGAAAGGAGAGGGGTGAATGTCGAACGATCTGGATGAGCGCAAGAGCCCAAATCCTATGGGCGGTCGTTGATGACTATATTGCATCGGCGGAGCCGGTCGGGTCACGGACGCTTGCGCAGAAGTACAATCTCGGCATCAGCCCTGCCACCATTCGCAACGAAATGGCGGATCTGGAAATGCTCGGTTATCTGGAGCATCCGCATACATCCGCCGGGCGTATTCCGTCGTCGAAGGGCTATCGCTTCTACGTCGACGGGCTGCAGCCTATTGCTCCGGTGACGGACGCCGAGAAGGCAAAGATTCACGATTGGTACAAAGGGCGCGTGCGGAGGCTCGATGAGGTGTTCCAAGAAACGGCGCGCCTCATCGCCGATGTGACACATAACGTGTCGCTCGTGCTTGCACCGCAGGCCGCACAGTCCACGTTCCGCATGCTGCAGTTCCTGCCGCTTGATCTCGGTCACGCGATTGCCGTCCTCATGACGGATGCAGGATTCGTCGAAAACCGTATCGTCGAGATTCCCGACGGTGCAACGTTCGCGGACTTCCAGCGCATGGCGGGCGCGGTGAATCAGACGCTCTCGGGCAAGGCACTCCGTGCTGTGACAAAGCAGGATATGCGCCGCATCCGCGATGCGATCGGCGATGAGTCGATCTTCGTCGCGGCGGTGGAGGTGATGCACCGCGCGCTCGAAGGGCGTGAGGATGGTCGTCTCTACCTTGGCGGGACCGCGCAGCTCCTCAGCAATCCCGAGTTTCAGGATCTCGATCGCGTACGCGCGATGCTGCTCGTCCTTGAGCGCGAGGATCTTGTGAAGGATATCCTGCATACCCATGCGGGAGAGGGCCTGACAGTCACGATCGGGCGCGAGAACGAGAGCAGTACGTTTTGGGACAGCAGCTTCATCACGGCGACCTATCATGTCGACGGGAAGCTGCTCGGAACGATTGCCGTGCTCGGACCGACGCGGATGGAGTATGCGAAAGCAATGCGCATCCTTGACTATGTCAATACGAATTTGACAGAAATGATCTATCAATTAAAGTGGTAGGAGAGGTGAACGGCTTGCAGGGAAGAAGAGAAAGTACAGGACATGGCAGAGGGGCAGCCTGAGGCTGCTGCGGATGCTGTGACTGAGACGGATGCGGCGGACGCACCCGCAGGGGAGGAGGACAGCGCCCCGACCGAGGCGGATAAAATTGCCGCACTCGAGGCGGAGCTGAAGGAAAAGAGTGATCGTGTCCTGCGCCTGCAGGCGGATTTTGAAAACTTCCGCCGCCGCACGGCGAAGGAAAAAGAAGAACTCGCCGCCGTCATTACGCAGAATATGCTCAGCGATCTGCTGCCGCTCCTCGATAATTTTGAGCGTGCACTCGCCGTGGAGCAGACGGATGTCGAGGCGTTCCAGAAGGGCGTCGAGATGATTCACACGCAGCTGCGCGAGGTCATGCAGAAGCACGGCCTTGAGGCCATCAAGGCAGAGGGGCAGCCCTTTCGATCCGAATTTCCATCAGGCAGTGATGCGCGTGGAGGATGCGGATGCGGAGGACGGCACGATCACGCAGGTGCTCCAGAAGGGCTACCAGGCAAAAGGACGTGTGATCCGTCCCGCGATGGTGCAGGTTGCCGGTAACTGAGGGAACACTGATAAATTCAGCACTACTATCTTGACGCATCTTTTTGCCCACACTTCGGCGGAAAATCCTCCACAGAGCACCACTCTGCGTCCGGTTTTCCACCTCGTTCGGACAAAAAATCTACGCCAATCTGGCAGACCTCATTTTATCAGTGATTCCCTAACGAAATAATATCTTTATGATTTTTGGGGGAATATAACATGGCTAAAGTAATTGGTATTGATCTTGGTACGACGAACTCGGTTGTCTCCGTGATGGAGGGCGGCGAGCCGGTCGTTATTACGAAATCCCTGAGGGCAGCCGCATCACGCCGTCTGTCGTCGGATTTTACGAAGGACGGTCAGCGTCTCGTCGGCCGTCTTGCGAAGAATCAGGCGGTGTCGAATCCTGACCGCACGATCTCGTCGATCAAGCGTCACATGGGTGATCCGAACTATCATGTCACGATTGACGGAAAGAGCTACACGCCGCCCGAGATCTCGGCAATGATTCTGCAGAAGCTCAAGAGCGATGCAGAGGCATATCTCGGCGAGACCGTCTCGCAGGCGGTTATCACGGTGCCGGCGTACTTCAACGACAGCCAGCGTCAGGCGACGAAGGATGCGGGAAAGATCGCAGGCCTTGAGGTGCTGCGTATCATCAACGAGCCGACGGCGGCGGCACTTGCCTATGGTCTGGATAAGGATCAGGATGAGACGGTGCTCGTCTTCGACCTCGGCGGCGGCACGTTCGATGTCTCCATTCTTGAGCTGAGCGAGGGCGTGTTCGAAGTCAAGGCGACGAACGGCGACACGGTGCTCGGCGGCGACGATTTCGACAAGAAGATCATGGACTGGATGGTCGAGGAGTTCAAGAAGGAGAACGGCATCGACCTCTCGCAGGACAAGATGAGTGCACAGCGTCTCATCGAGGCAGCTGAGAAGGCGAAGATCGAGCTTTCGAGCATGAGCCAGACGAACATCAACCTGCCGTTCATCACGGCAGATGCAACGGGTCCGAAGCATCTCGATCTGACGCTTTCGCGTGCGAAGTTCGATGAGCTGACGGCTGACCTCGTGGAGCGCACGATGGTGCCGACACGCAAGGCAATGGAGGATGCAGGGCTCTCGGGCAGCGACATCGACAAGATCATTCTCGTCGGCGGCTCGTCCCGTATCCCTGCGGTACAGGAAGCCATCCGCAAGATCCTGGCAAGGAGCCCTCGAAGGGCGTCAATCCCGGATGAGTGCGTCTCCATCGGCGCAGCGATCCAGGGCGGTGTCCTCGTCGGTGAGGGTCAAGGATGTCCTGCTCCTCGACGTTACCCCGCTTTCGCTCGGCATCGAGACCCTCGGCGGCGTCTGCACGAAGATCATCGAGCGCAACACGACGATCCCGACCTCAAAGAGCCAGGTGTTCTCGACAGCGGCGGACAATCAGCCGGGCGTTGAGATCCATGTCCTGCAGGGCGAGCGCGAAATGGCAGCGGGCAACAAGACCCTCGGCCGTTTCCAGCTCACGGACATCCCGCCCGCACCGCGCGGCGTACCCCAGATCGAGGTCAAGTTCGACATCGATGCAAACGGCATCGTCAATGTGTCGGCAAAGGATCTCGGCACGGGCAAGGAGCAGAAGATCACGATTCAGTCCGACAGCGGCATGAGCAAAGAGGACATCGACCGCATGGTCAAGGAAGCCGAGGCACACGCTGCTGAGGATAAGGCGCAGAAGGAAGCCGTCGATGCGCGCAACACGGGCGACTCTCTCGTCTATCAGGCGGAGAAGGCGATCAGGGATCTCGGCGAGAATGCGGACAAGGCACTCGTCTCCAAGGTACAGGCAGGCATTGATAAGCTGAAAGAGGCGCTCAAGGGCTCTGACATCGAGGCGATCAAGTCCGCGACGGAGGAAGTCCGCCAGCCGCTCTATGAACTTTCTGCCGCCGCCTATCAGCAGGCACAGCAGGCGGCGGGTGCCGCCGGTGCGGCATCGGGCGCGGAGGCAAATGCCGGCGCAGGTGCGCAGGGCGCATCGCAGGACGACAATGTCGTCGATGCGGAGTTCACCGAAGTCAAGGACGATAAGAAGTAAGGTGGTATCGTGAGCGAGAAACGCGATTACTACGAAGTCCTTGGGCTCAAAAAGGGAGCCTCGGACGACGAGATCAAAAAAGCATACAAGAAACTCGCGCGCAAGTATCACCCCGACCTCAACCGTGACGACCCGAAGACCGCTGAGGAGAAATTCAAGGAGGTCAACGAGGCGTACGATGTGCTGAAGGATCCGAAGAAGAAGGCGACGTATGACCAGTTCGGTCACGATGCCTTTGACCCGCGCCGCGGCGGTGCGGGGGCCGGAGGGGGGAACCCCTTCGGCGGCGGATTCGAAGGCTTCGATATGAACGATATCTTCGATATGTTCGGCATGGGCGGCGGTGGTCGCCGTGCACGCAGACAGGGCCCCGAACGCGGGGCTGATCTGCGTTACGATCTGGAGATTTCGTTTGAGGAAGCGGCATTCGGCAAGGAGGTCGAGCTCTCCATTCCGCGTGAGGAGAACTGTCCGACCTGCGGCGGATCCGGTGCGGCAAAAGGCTCGGAGGCGGAGACCTGCCCGACGTGCCACGGCACGGGACAGGAACAGGTCATGCAGCGGACGATGTTCGGCAATATGATGAGTGCACATACGTGCAGCCAGTGCCACGGCACGGGCAAGATCATCAAGACGCCGTGTCCCGACTGTCATGGTACGGGCCGCAAGCGCGTGACGAAGACGATCAAGGTCAACATTCCGCGCGGCGTGGACGACGGCCAGCGCGTCCGTGTGACGGGCGGCGGCGAGGCGGGCGTGCGCGGCGGTGCAAACGGCGATCTCTACGTCTACATCTTCATCCGGCCGCACAAGCTGTTCCAGCGGCGCGGCAACGATGTCATCATCGAGATCCCGATCACGTTCGTGCAGGCATCGCTCGGCGATACCGTACAGGTGCCGACGCTCGACGGGGCGGTCGATCTTAAGATCCCGGCGGGGATCCAGACGGGAACGGTGCTGCGCGTCAAGGGCAAGGGAATCCCCAGCCTGCGTGGCACAGGACGCGGTGACGAGCATGTCCGCGTCAAGGTCACAACGCCGCAGAAGCTCTCAGCGAAGCAGAAGGAGCTCCTCAAGGAGTTCGCGGAGCTGAGCGGCGATGCGGTGAATCCGGAGCAGAAGAGCTTTACGGAGAAGTTCGAGGATCTGTTTACCTGATCTATTTCAGCGAGGCGGCTGCAGCGTTTGCTGCGGCCGCCTCACTGCGCATTGACATCGTTTCCTACTTTTGTTAGGATAAAAGGAATTGAAATTTGTATTGAGGGCGCATGGCATCGGGAGGGTTCATGGAAAATGTCTACGCGTTGGTCAAGCGCTTTTTACTTGGCGCATGGACGCGCACAGATTTTTGTTCCGCGCACACTGACGGAGCGGTATCTGCGTGAGGCGGCGTGGCGGGGCGAGAGTGCTGAGGGGCTGTGTACGGACTGGTACTGCATCGAGGACTTTCTCACGGTCATCATGCGGCGCGATGATTCGCTCGCACGGCTTTTGATCCATATCGACTACCTTGCGCTCTTTTTCCGCTTTGCCGACGCGCATATCGATCGTCGTCCGCTGAAACGCCATGCGGAGGATTATTTTAAACGCATGAATGACTTCCTCACGTATCTGGATGAGACGGGGAAGTATGAGATCGATTTCGGTGAGCTGGATGCCGATCTGGAGATGTTCTACCTTACGGGGCGTTTTCGCCTGCCGGAGCGTGTGGAGTGGGAGGAGATCGAAGGGCTGACCCTTGAGGATATCGAGGAGGATGAGCGCATCGAGATGGAGGAGCTGAATCTGCAGCTCAACGAGCTCCTCCACGAGATCGGCGAGTATTTCCGTCGCCCCATGTACCAGCGGGAGATCGGGCGCGCGGCGATGATCTATACGGGCAATCTCTACGATGCGAGTGCCTACGAGCAGTCTTCTGACGAGGAAAAAGAGGCGTTCTGGCTGCGGTTCTGGGACTATTTCTTCTTTGATTATCATCTGATCAGTACGGATGAGACACCGATCGAGCACTTCTGTGCGAAGGAGGATAAGACGCTGCGGCAGGATGAACGCGAGATTCTGCGCGATCTCCTCGCGGCACGATTTGCCGTGCTGACGGTGGAGGAGACGTATGAGGATCACATTGTCTGCAGCGATCTTCTGCGTGAGGAGGAGGTTGTTCTGCCGCGGCCTGACATCCCGGGGGCGCTCGAGAAGAACATTCTGTTTGGGCACATCTGTGATGAGGGCATGATGATGCTCAACTATATCACGGCCGTGCCCGCGAGCCGACCGCTGCAGCGGCGCATCAAGGATACGATTCAGCAGGAGTATGAGCTCTTTCTCTATCAGTTGCCCAAGGCAGATATGGATGATTTTCTCGCACGCGAGGCGGCACTCGTGCGTCATACGATTCACATGCTCGCGTCGCGTGCACGGCTGAACGTCCTGCCGCAGCATGCGCTGCCGCCGAGGCGTCCGAAATGGACGCTCTCGCAGCATAGGTGTGCGGAGGAGTTCAGTGCACTCGCTGTCGTATCGGAGGCACTGGGATTCAGTCACCATGCGCGGGATTTGCTCGGGACGATGTTCTTTGACTACGCGCAGTTTGATCTGAAGCGGGCGCAGACGGCGGAGATGCTGACGGCAGCGATTTTCCTCTTTGCCGAGATCAATGGCATTGATCTCACGTCGCTCACGGAGCTGTATCATGTGCTCGGTTCGAATAAGCGGAGTGTCAATGCCGCGTATCGCCGTATGCGGGAGACGCTCGGCTGCGTTCCGTTCGACCCGCGCTATCTGAGCGAGGAGGGGTTCGTGACGATGTTGTGCGGTGCGGCGATGCGCAAGGTGGATGAGAAAAAAGAGTCGTGAAGGGAGGAGACCCCATGGAACAGGATCCGCGTATCCGGCCGATGAGTCCGGAGGAGAATGCCGCTTATCGCGGCGTGACGGTGGATGAGAGCGGCGCAGAGCCGCAGGATGAGGCACAGCACGGCGCTGCCTATGGCGGCGGGCGCGGTTCTGTGCGCTATGTCCGCATCGGGACAGGGATACCGCGCCGTTCGCTGTTTTCGAGCATTGTATGGGCGGCTGTGTTTGCGGCACTCCTTGCGGCGTTCCTCTTTGTCGCGCTGCCCGCGATTGCCATGATTCTCGTGGCCGTCCTGATCGCAGGAACGATCCTCCGTCTCATCGGTCCGAGCCGCGTGATGTCGTGGATCGTACGGCGGCTGTACGGGAGATAGAAAGGTGGTTACAAATGAAATTATGTGAAAAAATGCGGAGTCTCCATTGATGAAGATGTCAGAGTTCTGTCCGCACTGCGGCGCGTCCCAAGAGCAGCCGCCGGATGCAGCGGAAAAACCCCTGTGAAAACGGCGGATGCAGAAGATGTGCAGCAGCCGTGCAGACGGCAGAGGGCTGAGGAGAACACGAAGAAGCTCACGAAGTTGCGTGAAAACCTGGTTGTTACTTCACATTAGCGTCGGTGCCATTGTGGTTTCTGTGTTTATGCCGTGGATTTCCCTCGGGAAAATGATTGACGTGTCCATCATGGATATCAGCAAAGGGCTGATGCTCGCCATCATCTTTGTCGGTGCAGCTTCTGCTCATGCACTTCTGAAAAAGAAAAATTATGTTTTGGCAGCGGCAATGGGGCACTCTCTGCTCATTTTTTCTGTCATTGCATTTATTCGATATCAGAGTGCGATTTCAGAACTGAAGAAGACACTCCTTGGTGCAATGGCGGGAGCGGCAATCTCGATCGACTTGGGGGCAATGTTTTTCTTTGTTGGAGTAATCAATCTGTGTGCGGGAAGTGTTTTGCTGTATGTAACCGATCAGCTGCTTCCGCAGGGCGGTGCACTGGCAGGGGATATTATTTTCCGCGCGTGGAAGGAACTGCTTTGCGCAAAGGTGAAGGTCGCCTCGATTGAGGTGAGCGGGTGGATTTATTCTCTCGTCATCGGTATCCTGCTGATCATGCTGTTCTCGCAGTCGAGTCTCAGCCGTATGATCCATTGACGAAAATCACTGTGAGTGCTTTACAAAAGTCCTATCCCTATGCTATACTGCAAGAAATTCATTTAAGTTTCGGAAAGAGTGGGTGAAGCCCACTCTTTCATTACGTATGAGAAGAGGGAGAGCATGAGCGCGAAGATCGAGGAGCGCGTCGAGGAGATGGTGCGCGGACTGCTGACGGATTCGCCCGCCATCGAGCTGGTGGATGTCGAGTACGTGAAGGAGCGTGACTACTATCTGCGCGTTTACATCGACAAGGCGGGCGGCATCGACATCGACGACTCGCCAGAGTCTCAGTGAGCGGCTGGAGGAGGTTCTCGATCGGGAGGACGTTATTCCAGACGCCTACATGCTGGAGGTTTCGTCGCCGGGGGCTTGACCGTGTCCTGCGCAAGGAACGTGACTTTGTGCGTGAGCATGGACGCGTCGTCGATGTGACGCTCTATGCTCCGTTTGAGGGGAAGAAACAGTGGACAGGGACGCTCGCAGGGTTATGACGGTGAGACGTTGACACTGGACGATGGGATACGGATTCTCATGAAGCAGGTCTCACAGGTGCGCCTGCATATCGATTTTAGGAGGCTTTGGGGTTGGCAAGAAAAAATACCAAGGAGAAGGACAGCGGCAAGGAGTTTTTGCAGACGCTGAAGGAGCTGGCGTACGAGAAGGGCATCGACGAAGAGCTCCTCTTTGAGACGATCGAGGCGGCACTGATCTCGGCGTATCGCCGTAACTTCGGTGCGGCGCAGAATGTCCGCATTTCCCTGTCACGTGAGACGGGCGCATTCCATGTTTTCGCCATCAAGACGGTGGTGGACGAGGTGGAGAGCGATGTCACGGAGATTGGACTTGCACAGGCCAGAGCCATCAATCCGGACTATGTGGTCGGCGACGTGGTCGAGATCGAGATGACGCCGGCAAACTTCGGACGCATTGCCGCACAGACGGCGAAGCAGGTCGTCATGCAGCGACTGCGTGAGGCAGAGCGCGGGCATCGTCTACGAGGAGTACATGAACCGCTCCTCGGAGATCGTCACGGGGATCGTCCAGCGCGTCGAGGGGCATAATGTGTTCGTGGACATCGGGCGCGCCGAGGCGGTGCTCATGGCGACAGAGCAGCTGCCGAATGAGACGTACAACTACGGCGACACGGTGCGCGCCTACATCATCGAGGTCAAGCGCACGAGCCGCGGTCCGCAGATTATGCTCGCGGACGCATCCGGGACTGCTCAAAAAGCTCTTTTGAACTGCAGGTGCCGGAGATTCAGGAGGGGTCGTCGAGATTCGCTCCATCGCGCGTGAGGCGGGCAGTCGCTCCAAGGTGGCGGTCTGGTCGTCCGAGGAACGCGTCGATCCCATCGGCGCCTGTGTCGGCCCGCACTATATGCGCGTACAGGCGGTTGTCGATGAACTGGCGGGGAGAAGATCGACATTGTCAAATGGAGTGACGATCCCGCGACCTATATCGCCAACTCGCTGAATCCCTGCTAAGGTGATCTCGAGTCGCGGTGAACGAGGCGGAAAAAATCTCCCGCGTCGTTGTGCCCGACTACCAGCTCTCACTTGCCATCGGCAAGGAGGGGCAGAATGCCCGTCTTGCCGCGAAGCTCACGGGATGGAAGATCGACATCAAGAGTGAGACGCAGGCACGGGGAAGCAGAGCAGGCCGATGGTGCGCCTACGGATGCGCCGTCTGAAGACCAAGCGGCGCCTGAGGAGGCCTAAATGGGGCGGGCGAAACAGCCCGAGCGGCTGTGTGTCGGCTGTCGAACGCTGCATCCCAAGAACGAACTGCTGCGTGTTGTGCGTCACGCGGATGGAACCGTCGGTATTGATCCGACCGGGAAAGAGCCCGGGACGCGGGGCGTATCTCTGCCGCTGTGTCGCCTGTGTGCAGGAAGCACGGCGGCATGGTGGCTTTCGTGGTCACTGAAAGACGCGTTGCACCTGCCGTCTACGATGCGGCGGAGGCGGCGGTCTCCGGAGAGGAGTGTGCTCATGGACGCGGCAACTGAAACGCGCGTACAGAATCTCCTCAGCATGGCGGCACGCGCGCGGCGCATTGTCTCGGGAGCATTCATGGCGGAGGAGATGTTGCGGAAGAAGCGTGGTGCCTATCTCCTGCTCGCGCGGGATGCGTCGGAGGAGACGAAGGATAAATTTACCCGCATGGCGGCACAGATGGACGTGCCGGCGGCGGAACTGCTGACGATGCAGCAGCTGGGACACTGTCTTGGCAAGGAATACCGTGCTGTTGCACTGCTGATAGATAGAGGATTTGCAAAGAGGCTCGCCGCCTGCTTGCATGATATACCGACGGGGGTGGATTGATGTCAGAAGCGAAATACAGAATCACCGATTTGGCGAAGGAATTTAAGACGGACAAAGGTACCATTATTGACATCCTGAAGAGCAAGAACTACAAAGTAAAAATATGTTCAGTGCCGTCGGTGAGGAGGAGCGCGCAGCCGTCAAGGCGGAGCTCGGACGTACGGCGAAGCCCGTGCGTAAGGAGGCGCTGCCGAGCAAGGCAGCAGCGAAACCTGCGGCACCGAAGACGACTGCGCCCAAGAAGCCTGCTGAGAAGGCTGACGACGCGGAAAAGCCGGCAGAACAGCCGGAGGTAAAGGCTCCGAGTGCGCCCGCTGAGGAGAAGGAGCGCCCTGTTCTTCGTGCGCGTACGAAGGCGCCAGCATCGTCATCGTTCGGCAGGCACCCTGCCAAGACTGCGGCCGAGACGCCGCAGCGTCGGAGCAGTGCAGGGGCCGCAGGCAGCTCTGCGAGCCGCAGCTCCCGTCCGGCAGGGCGCCCCGGTGGTGCACGCCCGGCGGCAGCACCGGCAATGCCTGCGATGCCGCCGACGGAGGGACGCGGTGAGAGCCGCAGACGCGGCGGCGGTCGCAGCAATGAAGGCGGTGCGGGCTCGGACCGCGGACGCGGCGGGCGTGGCGGCGCGCGACGCGATCGTGAGGAGCGCAGCGATCTGCGTCAGAACGACCGCAGCCGCGGCGGCGCACGCAAGGGGCGCAAGGGGGGACGCGGCACTGCGGCGCCTGCTCCCGCAGCAAAGGTGGAGATCGCGCGGCCGAAGCACATCAAGCTGCCGGAGACGATTGCCGTCAAGGATCTCGCATCCAAGATGAGCTACACCGCATCGGACATCATCAAAAAGCTCATGCTCATGGGCGTCATGGCGAGCATCAATCAGGAGATTGACTTTCGATACGGCAACGCTTGTGGCAGGGGAGTTCGGTGTCACCACCGAGGAACTGCCGCCGGATATCGATCCGACGCTGATCCCCGAGATCGTGGACGATCCGAAGACGTTGAAGGAGCGTCCGCCCGTCGTTACGGTCATGGGTCACGTCGATCACGGCAAGACGTCGCTGCTCGACGCCATCCGCAATACCTCGGTCAGCACGCATGAGGCGGGCGGCATCACGCAGCACATTGGTGCCTATCAGGTCGTCTGCAAGGGGAAAGAAGATTGTCTTCCTCGATACGCCGGGACATGAGGCGTTCACGGCAATGCGCGCGCGTGCACAGATCACGGACGTTGCGATCCTCGTGGTCGCGGCGGATGACGGCGTGATGCCGCAGACGGTCGAGGCAATCGACCACGCGAAGTCGGCGAATGTGCCGATCATCATCGCCATCAACAAGATCGATAAGCCCGGGGCAAATCCCGAGCGCGTCAAGCAGGAGCTGATGGAGTACGGGCTCGTCGCCGAGGAGTACGGCGGAGACACCATCATGGTGCCCGTCTCGGCAAAGCAGCACACGGGCATTGACGATCTGCTCGAGAACATCCTGCTCGTCGCTGAAGTCGAGGAGCTGAAGGCAAACCCGAACCGTGAGGCGCGCGGCGTCATCATCGAGGCAAAAGCTCGACAAGGGGCCGCGGCTCCGTGGCGACGGTGCTCGTCCAGAGTGGTACGCTGCGCATCGGAGACTCTATCGTCGTCGGTACGGCGTACGGACATGTCCGCGCGATGATCAACGACCGCGGCGACAACGTCAAGAAGGCGGGGCCGTCGATGCCGGTCGAGATCCTCGGTCTCAACGATGTGCCCTCGGCAGGTGACATCCTTGCCGCCGTCGATGAGAAGCAAGCACGCTCCATCGCCGAGGCACGCCTTTGGAAAACCAGCGCCGCGACCTCATCAAATCGAAGAGCGTTTCGCTCGATGCGCTCTTCCAGCAGATTCAGGAAGGCGACATCAAGGATCTCAACATCCTTGTCAAGGCGGACGTTCAGGGCTCGGTCGAGGCATTGAACTCGGCCCTCCTCGGGCTCAACAAGAACGACGAAGTGCGCGTGAGCATCGTGCATTCGGGCGTCGGTGCGGTCAGCGAGTCCGACATCATGCTCGCCTCCGCATCACAGGCAATCGTTATCGCGTTCAACGTGCGTCCCGATGCGAACGCACGCCGCCTTGCTGATACGGAGAATGTGGACATCCGCACCTACCGCGTCATCTACGATGCGCTCAACGATGTCAAGGATGCGATGAGCGGCATGCTGAAGCCGAAGTATAAGGAAGTGATCCAGGGACGGGTCGAGATCCGTCAGGTCATGCGCTTTTTCCAAGGCATTGGTCGCTGGTTCGTACGTCCTCGAGGGCAAGATCAAGAGCAACTCCAAGATCCGTATTCTGCGCGACAATGTCGAGCTGTTCGACGGGGAGATCGACTCCCTGCGCCGCTTCAAGGATGAGGTGAAGGAGGTCGCCGTCGGCTGCGAGTGCGGCATCTCGATTGTCGACTTCCGCGACTTTGCCGAGGGCGATATCATCGAGGCGTATACGATGGAGGAGATCGAGACCTCATTGCCGAGGCGAACAAGGCGGCAGAGCAGAAGCGTGAGGAACAGGCTGCTGCAGCTGCGGCAAAGGCAGAAGAGCACGCCGAAGAAGAATAATAACCGGCAGTCTGCTGCCCGCCGATGATGGCGGACAGCGGGCTGTCTTTGTATGGATTTTCCCTGCGTTTTACCGAGAGGAGGCGCACCTTGAGCAAGGTTCGCGTAGAAAAGGTTCAGGAGCTGATGAAACAGGAAGTCAGCGATATTATTTTTCAATGAGTTAAAAGACCCCCGCATCGGTTTCCGTGACGGTCACCTCCGTTGCGTGTACGGAGGATTTGCGTGAGGCGAAGATCACGTCAGCGTCATGGGGGATGAGAAGAAGGCGCGCGACACGCTGAACGGACTGAATAGCTCGCTCGGCTTTGTGCGGCGCGAGATCGGGAAGCGCATCCGTCTGCGCTTTACGCCCGAGATCAGCTTTGCGCTCGATACATCACTGAATTACAGCGACCACATCCAGCGTCTGCTCAACGAGATCCATGAGGAGCAGCCGAATGGGAAGAAGGAGGACGTATGAAGATCACTATGGACGATGCGGCGCAGATGCTCCGCGATGCACAGACCGTCATTCTCATCACACATCCGCCCCGATGGGGATGCCATCGGCTCGGCGCTCGGTCTCATGCACGTTCTGCGTGCAGAGGGCAAGGATGTGCGCGTCCTGATCGACGATGAGATCCCGCGCATTTTTAACGTTCTGCCGGATGTGGATCAGATCGAACGCCCCGTCAAGGGACATCGGTACACTGCCGACCTGCTCGTCGTCTGCGATGTCGAGCTCGGGCGTACGGGGAGTCAGTGCCTCCGTGGACGCCGTGCGGCTGCTCAACATCGACCATCATGTGACGAACGATGAGAAAGCGGACTATCTCTATCTGGATCCTGATGCTGCCGCCACCTGCGAGATCGCCTACGACATCACACGCACGCTCGGCGTTACACCGACGCTCGACGCGGCGATCTGTTTTTATACGGGGATTGCGATGGATACGGGCTTTTTCCGATTCTCCAATACGACGCCGCATACGATGCGTGCGGCGGCGGATCTCATCGAGATCGGTGAAGCCGAACGTCGTCTCCGTGGCGATGGAGATGAAGTCGTACGATGAGGTCATGGCACAGGTCAAAGCGATCCGAAACCTTGAGATGTTCTTCGACGGCAGGGTTGCCGCCGTCTTTATCGACGAGGAGCGGGCGCGCACGGTCACAACGACGGAGGGGCTGCTCGACAAGCTGCGCGTGATCGAGGGGACACAGGTTGTGTTCTTTGTGAAAATGGCTGGAAAAAGGATACCTACCGCATCAGCATGCGCTCAAAGGGGACGAACGTCTCGCGTATTGCACAGAAATTTGATGGCGGCGGGCACATCCGTGCGGCGGGATGCACGATCCACGCGCCCTTTGCCGAGGCTCGTACGGCGATCCTCGATGCCATCGGGGAGGAGCTGAACGCGTAAACCGTGGACGGATTCATCAATGTACTGAAGCCGACGGGGATGTCCTCGCACGATGTCGTCGATGCCGTGCGGCGCATCTTTCATCAGAAGCGCGTCGGCCATGCGGGGACGCTGGATCCTGCTGCGGCAGGGATTCTCCCTGTTGCCCTTGGGCGTGCTGCGCGACTCGTGGAGTATCTTGAGGGGGCGGATAAGTCCTATCGTGCCGAGATTGCCTTTTGGCTATCGCGACGGATACGGGGGATGTCTACGGGGAGGTAACGGAGTGCGCAGAGCACCCCGTTCTGCCGTCGGCGAATGCGATCGAGGCGGTACTCGCACGCTTTCGCGGGTGCATCACCCAGCGTCCCCCCGTCTACTCGGCAATCAAGGTCGGCGGGAAGCGCGCCGCGGATCTCGTGCGGCAGGGACGGGCGGTGGAGATTCCGACGCGCACGGTCACCATTCACCGATTGGAACTCCTGCACATTGATGCTGAGCGGCGGCGTATCCGCATCGATGTGGACTGCTCCAAGGGAACCTATATCCGTTCCCTCTGCGCCGACATCGGTGCGGCGCTGCATCTGCCCGCGACGATGCGCTTCCTCCTGCGCAGCCGTGTCGGTGCGTTCACCCTCGCGGATGCCTATACCCCGGAGGAACTTGCGGAGGCGGGGGAGACTGCCGTCTGCGCAGCAGACCGCGCCCTCTCGCTCCCGTGCTACGAGCTGGCACAGCAGCGCGTCAAGGCTTTTTACAGCGGACTCTCGACCACGGAGCGGAGCCCGCTCGCTGCAGGGCTTTATCGTGTCTATGCCGCCGGCGTCTTTCTCGGCATCGGACGCTATGATACCGATGCACAGGAAATGTATCCTGAGAAGGCGTTTCCGCCGGTATAAAGGAATGTAGAGATACACCCCGTCGGCAAACCCGCCGACGGGGTGTTTGTATCTGCCCGGTAAATGGTTCATAACTTCGCCTTGTAATATTCCTGTTTTTCCTTTGGAATGGCAAGCATGTCCATTGCCTTTTCTGCCGTGAATGGACCGGTCGTCATCAGTGTTCGAATGGACATAATCCGTTCCGTTTCCCGCCCGTTTTCCATGCCACGCTCCATACCCTCAGCAATCCAATCCGTTTTTTCTCCTCCGTGACCTCGTCGATCAGTTTTTCCAACGCTGCGTTCATGCCAGTCACCCTTTCTCCCTTGTCTTAAACGCCCCCGTCCGCTCTGCGAGAATGTCATAGTACATCTCCGTGGGCTTGGGGCAGCGAAAATCATGCATCAGCCTGCCAAGTGGGGTGTTCGTATCGGTTATGGAACTGTTTACATAGACAATATGCGTGCCGTCGTCAAAGAGAGAGCCGTCCCCTCTGATTGTCCGTTCTATCACATAGAGGGGCAGTCCCTTCCCAAGTACATCGGTCTCCGTGATGAAGATGACATACGACTCCGGCAGATCATCATAATTCGTACTTTCGGGCAGAGCATTTGCATCCATGATACTGCTGTGGTAGCGTGCTCTGCGCGGTGCTGCTCCTTTTCTTGCACGTTGAATTTCGATGTTGAACTCCTGTCCATCCGCAAATGCATGGATGTCGAGCCGCACATCGTGTCCATGCAGGTTCTTCACGGTGTCCTGCGTCACGACGTGCGTTGCATGGAGATTCGGACGGTCCAAGATGATTTGCAAGACCAGATCGACACAGGGAAGACTGTCCTGGAACACTGCCGTCATAAAGACGTCATCGAGTAACGTGAAACTCTGGATGATTTCCTTGTATCGTTCGCGGCGTGCTTCTTTCGTATCCAGTGCCATAGAACCCCTCCTTAGTGTATTCTAGCGCATTCTACAGGTAATCGCAAGTATGCATATTTTGAGAATCTCCCTCTCTATGGTATAATGGCAGGCGTAACGATAAGGAGGATACATTTCATGAAAATAGATGATGTGATTCACGGTTTTCGCCTGCTTCGCTCGGAGCGGATTGCAGAGGCAGAAGGAACGGCATTCACGTTTGTGCATGAGAAGACGGGGGCACAGCTATTCTTTTTGGAGACGGCAGACGATAACAAGGTGTTTTCGATCAGCTTCCGCACGCCGCCCGTCGATGATACGGGGGTGGCGCATATCGTGGAGCACTCCGTGCTCTGCGGATCGCGCAAGTATCCGCTGAAGGAGCCGTTCGTGGAGCTCGTGAAGGGATCGCTCAATACGTTCCTCAATGCGATGACGTTCCCTGATAAGACGATGTACCCCGTGGCAAGCCGCAATGACCGCGATTTTCAAAATCTGATGGATGTCTATCTGGATGCGGTGTTTTACCCAGCGATGCGTGAGAATCCGCAGGTGCTCATGCAGGAGGGGTGGCACTACGAGCTAGAGAATGCAGATGCACCGCTGACGTACAGCGGGGTGGTCTACAATGAGATGAAGGGGCGCACTCTGCGCCGGATGATCTCCTCGGCAGCCGCATCATGGCGGCACTCTATCCCAATACGACATACGGCTATGAGTCGGGCGGCGATCCCGAGGCGATTCCCGCGCTGACGCAGGAGCAGTTCCTTGCGTTCCATGCGCGCTACTATCATCCGTCCAACAGTTATATCTATCTCTATGGTAATCTTGACATCGAGGAGAAGCTGGCGTATCTCGACCGTGCCTACCTTTCGCATTTTGACCGCATTCCCGTGCCGTCGCGTATTGATCGTCAGGCTGCATTCCCGGCGTGCGTCCGCAAGGATCTTTTCTATCCCATCGGCGCGGAGGAGCCACTCGCAGAGAATGCCTTTCTCTCGCTTAGCTGGGTGATCGGCGATACGTCGGACATGAAGCGCGTCATGGCACTGCAGATTCTCGATCACGCGCTGCTGCGGATGCAGGGTGCGCCGCTGCGGCAGGCACTCATCGATGCGGGGCTTGGCCGCGATGTGGATTCGAACTACGAGAGCGATATCCTTCAGCCGTTCTTCAGCATCGTGGTCAGCAAGTCGGAGACGGCGCGTGCGGAGGAGTTCGCACGGGTCGTGCGGGAGACGCTGACGCAGCTCGCGGACGGGGACTCAATCATCAGCTCGTACAGGCATCGCTCAATACGCTCGAGTTCCGCCTGCGTGAGTCGGACTTCGGCTCGTCACCCAAGGGGCTGATCTACGGGATTCGCCTGATGAAGACGTGGCTCTACGGCGGTGCGCCCGAGGACTATCTGCGCTATGAGGATACCCTTGCTGCCCTCAAAAAGGGTCTTAAGGACGGCTACTTCGAGCAGCTGATCCGCGAGGCGTTCCTCGACAACCCGCACGCGGCTCTCGTGACGCTCGCGCCGAGCCGTACGCTCGGTGCGGAGCGGGCAGCTGCTCAGGCGGCGGAGCTGGCGGAGAAGAAGGCTGCGATGAGTGCGGACGAGGTCGCGGAGGTCATGCGCTCCTGTGCGGCACTGAAGGCGGCGCAGGAGGCTCCCGACACGGAGGAGGCACTGCGTTCAATCCCCATTCTTGCACGGTCGGACATTCGCAAGGATGCGGAGCGTCTGCCGCTCGAGGTGCGTGATCTTGCGGGGACGAAGGTGCTCTTTTCGGATCTCGAGACGAACGGCATTGTCTATCTGAATTTCTACTTTCCAATGGCAGCCGTTGCGCAGGAGGATCTGCCGTACGCATATCTGCTCGCAGAGATGTTCGGTGCGGTCGATACGACAGCGCACAGCTATGCAGAGCTGGCGATGCTGCGCAGCCTCTATACGGGCGGCATCGGGGCGGACATTGTCGCCTATACGCGTGCGGGCGAGGCGGATTCGCTCATGCCGCGCTTCAGCTGCGCGCGAAGGTGCTGCATGAGAATCTGCCGCGTCTGTTTGAGCTCCTCACGGAGATCATCGGCACGAGCGACTTCTCGGGCAGCAAGCGTATCCGCGAGCTGGTCGATGAGGAGAAGACGGGCATGGAGCTCTCGCTCCAGCGTGCGGCCAATCAGGTCGTCGCCTCACGCATTGCTGCCTATCTGATGCCGGCGGGCGCCTATGCGGAAGTCGGGGGCTGCCGTTCCACGATTTCCTCTCTGCATTCAAAGAGAATTTTGACGCGGATCATGTGAAGATGCAGGCGGCGTTTGCGCGCATCCTGCCGCAGATCTTTAACCAAAATGATCTGATTCTCAGTGTGACGGCACCCGCCTCCATGTATGACGAGACGGCTGCGCAGCTCGCTGCGTTCCGGGACACGCTCTCTGCAGCAGTGTTCCCGTCCGCGCCGTATACGTGGAACATCCGCGCACGCAACGAGGGACTGACGACGCAGAGCCGTGTGCAGTACGTGGCAAAGGGCGCGAACTTCCTCAAGCTGGGCTATCGCTACACGGGGACGATGCGCGTGCTCGAGACGCTGCTCCGCTACGACTATTTCTGGACACGCATCCGTGTGCAGGGCGGGGCCTACGGTGCGATGACGCAGTTCAACCGCAACGGCTTTATGGTGTTTTCCTCCTACCGTGATCCGAACCTCGCCGAGACGCTGGATGTGCTCGATGAGACGGCGGACTATGTGCGCACGTTCGATGTGTCCGACCGAGAGATGGATAAGTTCATCATCGGTACGATGAGCGGTGTGGATGCGCCGATGACGCCGCAGATGAAGGGGGATATTGCCGCAACGTTCCATCTGCGCGGCATCACACAGGGAGGATCGCCAACGAGCGCGTGATGAGATTCTCACGGCACAGCAGGCGGACATCCGTGCGCTTGCCCCCTCATTGCGGATGCAATGCAGGCGAATGTGCGCTGTGTGCTCGGCGGTGAGGAGAAGATCCGCGAAAATGCTGCCCTCTTTGATGCGGTGCGTCCTGCCCTGCGGATGTGACAGATCAACAAAGTTTTTGACTTTTCGCGCGGCACGTGGGATAATGATGAAAGAATAAATAAAGGGGGAGCTTGCCATGAAAAAAGAGATTTTTCGCGGTGCGGGCGTTGCCATTATTACGCCGTTTACAGAGACCGGGGTAAACTACAACGAGCTCGGACGTATCATTGAGGATCAGATTGCGGGCGGGACGGATGCCATCGTCATCACGGGGACGACGGGCGAATCTGCGACGATGACGGATGCAGAGCACCGTGAGGCAATCCGCTATACCGTGGAGAAGGTGGGCGGCCGCATTCCCGTTGTTGCAGGCACGGGCTCGAATGAGACGTCCTACGCGATCGAGCTGTCGCAGTATGCCGAAAAGGTCGGTGCCGATGCGCTCCTCCTCGTCACGCCGTACTACAACAAATGCACGCAGAATGGTCTCGTTGCCCACTATACGAAGATTGCAGACAGCGTCAGCATTCCGGCGATTCTCTATAATGTGCCGTCGCGTACGGGGGTCGGCATCAAGACGGAGACGTATGCAAAGCTTTCGCAGCATCCACGCATCGTCGGTGTGAAGGAGGCGAGTGGCGATCTCTCGGCGATCCTGCGTCTGCGCGCAGCGACGGGCGATGATTTTGCGGTCTACTCCGGCAACGATGACCAGATTGTGCCGATTCTGTCGCTTGGCGGTTCGGGTGTGATCTCCGTGCTCTCGAATGTTGCGCCGCGCGTGGCACACGATATATGTCAGCATTATTTTTGACGGCGATGTGCGCACGGCGGCAAAGATGCAGATCGACTATACCGATCTCATCGATGCGCTCTTTGCGAGGTCAACCCCATCCCCGTCAAGACGGCGATGCGCCGCCTCGGCTACGATGCGGGACCGCTGCGCATGCCGCTCTCGGAGATGGAGCCGGCGCATGCGGAACAGCTCGATGCGGCACTGCGTAAGCATGGCCTGCTGAAGTGACACCATCTTCGCTCTCCTGCCGCATGGACTGTGTCCCGCGTGCAGGGGGGCGTTTTTTGACATGGAGGGATGGGATGAATGTCTTAGAGGCACGGCTTGCTGTGCAGGATGTGCTCATCCTTGATGGGGCACTGGCAACGGAGCTGGAGGCGCGCGGTTTCTCCGTAGATGATCCGCTCTGGTCGGCAAAGGCGCTCTTTGAACGTCCCGACCTCGTGCGTGAGATTCATTTGGATTATCTGCGTGCGGGTGCAGATGTCCTGACAAGCGCAAGCTATCAGGCGACCGTCGCCGGTTTTATGCGGCGCGGCTTTACTGCGGAGGGGGCAGCAGAGCTACTGCGCCGCTCCGTGCGGCTGGCGCAGGAGGCGCGCGATCTCCATCGGGCAGAGTGCGGCGGAGATGCCGCTGTGCCGCTCGTGGCGGCGTCCGTCGGACCGTACGGAGCGTATCTTGCCGACGGTTCGGAGTATCGCGGCGACTATGACGTGGATGAGGAGGCACTCACAGCGTTTCACGCACAGCGACTGCGGATTCTCGCCTCCGCAGCACCCGATCTTCTCGCCTGTGAGACGCTGCCGTGCTCTCTGAGGCATAGTGCCATCGTCCGCGTACTACGTGCGGAGGGATCCGCATTCCCGCGTATTTTTCGTTCTCCTGTCGGGACGGTGCGCACATCAGTGACGGGACGGAGATCGCGGCATGTGCACGCGTGCTCGATGCCATGCCCGAGGCAGCGGCCATCGGTGTAAACTGCACAGCACCGCAGTATGTGAGTGATTTGATCCACACGATGCGACAGAAGACCAATAAGCCCATCGTCGTCTATCCGAACTCCGGAGAGTACTATGATGCAGCGACACAGATGTGGTGCGGGACGACGGAGGATTTTGGCACACGGTCGCGGGAATACGCAGCGGCGGGGGCGCGCATCATTGGCGGCTGTTGTCGAACGACACCGCGCGATACGGCGGCGATTGCGGCGTGGGTAAAGGGCGGCAGGAAATGGGGGGACGGAGATGGAGACAGAGCACACGGCGGATCTTTCGCGCGCTGCACGCGCGATGCGTGAATTTCTCACGGCACTCGGCGTCGACATTGCAGCGCAGGGGATGGAGGAGACGCCGCAGCGTGTTGCACAGCTCTATGCAGAGCTCTTTGCGGGACTGCATGAAGATACCGCAGCACTTTGGGCGGATGTCCTGACGGAGGAGACAGAGGGTCTCGTTGCCGTACGTGCCATTCCTTTTTATTCGATGTGCGAGCATCATTTGCTGCCGTTCTTCGGAACAGCGAACATTGTCTACCAGCCTCATGCGGGCCGCGTGGCGGGCTTTGGCGTATTTGCCAGGCTGGTCGCGTCGATGGCGCGCCGTCCCCAGCTGCAGGAGCGGTTGACGGCTGATATCGCGCGTGAGGTCGAGCGCGGACTCGGGGCGGAGGGCGTGCTTGTCGTTCTAGATGCACAGCAGCTCTGCATGATGATGCGCGGCGCACGTGCACACGGTGCACAGACAACGACGTCGGCGTCCTGCGGCATATTTCGCACGGATGCAGCGTCACGGATGCAGGCATGGACGATGCTCGGGATGGAGAGGGAGTGCACGATGACGGCGAATCGACATTATCGCTTTTCTGACGGGAAGGACCTGACCATTGGCGAGCGGACGCTTGTTATGGGGATTCTGAACGTGACGCCGGATTCCTTTTCTGACGGCGGCAAGTGGAACACGCGCGACGATGCGCTCCGCCACATGGAGGAGATGGTGCGGGACGGTGCAGACATCATCGATGTGGGGGCGGAGTCCAGCCGTCCTGGCTTCGTGCCGATGAGCGCGGCGGAGGAGACGGAGCGGCTGCTGCCGTTCCTCGAAGCCGTTCTGCCCGCATGCCCCGTGCCCGTCTCTGTGGATACGTTCAAGGCGGAGACGGCACGCGCGGCACTGCGCGCGGGTGCGCATCTCCTGAACGATATATGGGGGCTTCAGTATGCTGAGGAGCCGGGGGCGATGGCTCGTGTGGCGGCGGAGATGAATGCACCCGTCGTCGTGATGCACAATCAGAATGGAACGACATACACGGGGGACATCATCGGTGCAATGCGGGATTTTTTCGCGCGTTCCTTTGCTGCGGCGGATGCGGTAGGACTGGCACGGGAAAGGCTCATCCTCGACCCCGGCATCGGATTTGGCAAGACGGCCGAGCAGAATATGCACGTTCTTCGGCGCATGGACGAGCTCATCTCCTATGATGGGATAGACTATCCCATGCTGCTCGGTGCGAGCCGCAAGAGCTTTATCGGGGCAGCACTCGGGCTGCCCGTCACGGAGCGCATGGAGGCGACGGGGGCGGCGTGCGTCCTTGGGATATTGCGCGGCGCATCCATTGTGCGCGTGCATGATGTGAAGCCGATTGCGCGGATGTGCCGCATGACGGATGCGATATTGGGGGCGTAGCATGGATCGTATTTTTCTGCACGGTATGCGCTTTATGGCGTGTCATGGTGCCCTCCCTCGCGAGCGGGAAGTGCCGCAGGCATTCGAGGCGGATGCGGAACTGAGGCTTGATCTGCGTGAGGCAGGGGAGACGGACGATCTTCGGAACACCGTGAACTACGCTGAGGTCTATGAGCTGATACGTCGGGTGATCGAGGGAGCGCCAAAGGCGTTGATTGAGGCTCTCGCGGAGGAGGCTGCGGCGCAGATTCTTGCGACATTCCCCCGCATCCGTTCCGTTACGCTCATCGTACATAAACCTGCCGCTCCGATCGCAGGCATATTTGCGGATGTCGGCGTCTCTATCACGCGGGACAGGGGATAGTGATGGTACGGACAGCGTATATCGGGCTTGGGGCAAATCTTGGCGAACGCGGTGAGGCGATGCGCGCGGCACTGCGGCGGCTGTCGGAACTGGATGGCATTCGTGTGGAGCGCGTCTCTGCATTTTATGAGACGCCGCCGTGGGGAAAGACGGATCAGCCGTCTTTTTTGAATGCCGCCGCGTGCATCACGTTTGACCGTACGCCCGAGGAGCTCCTCGCGGCGATGCAGTGCATCGAACGGGAACTCGGACGCGTGCGGCATGAGCATTGGGGCGCACGTACGATAGATCTCGATCTGCTCCATGTGGACGGCGTCACGTCTGCACAGGAGCAGCTGACTCTGCCGCATCCCTATCTGACGGAGCGCGCCTTTGTGCTCGTTCCGCTGGCGGAGATCGCGCCGACGCTCTGTGTTGATGGGAGAATGGTTTCTGCATGGCGGGAGGAAGTGGATGCGTCGGGGATTGTGCGTGCCCCGAAATATCTGCTCCCGTATCCGCTCGAACTCATCGCGGCAGTGGATGGTGCGGGCGGTATCGGTCGGGCGGGGCATCTGCTCACCGACTGCCCCGAGGATATGGCACATTTTTCGCCGTACGACAATGGACGGCATCGTCGTCATGGGACGGCGTACGATGGAGAGCCTGCCGGGGAGGCATCCACTCGTGGGGCGTACGAATGTCGTCCTCTCGCGAACCGTGCAGGAGTTGGATGGTTTCTATACAGTGCCCGATATCTCGGCATTGTGGCGCCTTCTGGGGCAGCTGACAGCGGAGGAGGAGCGTCCGATCTTTGTGATCGGCGGCGCAGAATGCTACCACCTTCTTTTGCCGTATGTATGGCGGGCGTATGTGACACGACTTTCGGGCAGCTATGATGCAGATGTCTTTTTCCCTTCGTTGGATGGATTTTCCATGACGAGCTACCGCGCAGGAGAAGACTGTATATTTGAAGTTTACGAGAGAGTTTAGCATGGCAAAGGCAATTTTCCAAAATGATTGGCAGGAACTCCTTGCGGAGGAGATGGCACAGCCCTACTATCGTGAGCTGCGAGAATTCCTTATCGAGGAGTACCGTACACGTCGTGTGTATCCCGATATGTATTCGATCTTTAATGCTCTGCACTACACGAGCTTTGCCGATACGAAGGTCGTCATTCTCGGACAGGATCCCTACCATGGCGACGGACAGGGCGCATGGACTGTCATTTTCCGTGCAGGTCGGCATTGATCCACCGCCGTCGCTGCTGAATATCTACAAGGAGATGCAGGATGATCTCGGGATCCTCCCGCCCGATCACGGCTGCCTCATCCCGTGGGCGCGGCAGGGCGTGCTCCTCCTCAACACCGTTCTCACCGTGCGTGCCCATGCAGCGGCATCGCACGCGGGTCACGGGTGGGAACGGTTCACTGATACCATCATTCGCCTCCTCGGAGCACGTGAGAAAGCGCTCGCCTTCATCCTCTGGGGCAGTCCTGCACGAAAGAAACGCAGCCTGATCACGAATCCGCGCCATCTCATCGTCGAGTCGCCGCATCCGAGCCCGCTCTCGGCGCACCGCGGCTTCTTCGGCAGTCATCCATTCTCGCGTGTCAACGACTTCCTCACGCGTGTGGGGGAGACGCCCATCGACTGGCAGCTCCCTCCGGCAAGTGAGATCAAGCCGTAATCTTTGATTCTTGCTGAAAGGAGATTATCATGAATGCATTACTGCTGCGCGGTATCTGTGCCTTTGTCCTGCTCAGCTGCATCGGCGGCTGCGGTGCACCCGCATCGTCGTCGAGTGAGATGCCGCGTGAGATCGTGCAGGAGAACAAAGCTGCCGCAGGACAGAAGAGATCTATCTCGCCGGCGGCTGCTTCTGGGGGACGGAACTCTACCTCAGTCTGGTGCCGGGCGTTGTCTCTGCAGAGTGCGGCTATGCAAACGGTATGAGTGCCCATCCTTCCTATGCAGAGGTATGCAGCGGGAGCGGGCATGCGGAGGCGGTTCACGTTATCTATGACCCGCACATCATTTCGCTCGATCAGCTTCTGACCGCATTTTTACGACTCCATCGACCCGACGGCAGTCGATCGGCAGGGGCAACGACGTCGGGCGGCAGTATCGTTCGGGCATTTACTATGTGAAGGCAGACGGCGGCAAGGATGCATCGATCATCCGTGCGTCGTTGGACGCACTACAGAATCGTCTCGGTCAGAAGACAGCTGTTGAGATGGGACCGATCGTGAACTTTTATCGTGCAGAAGACGATCATCAGGAGTATCTCGAGAAGCATCCCAACGGTTACTGCCATATCTCCCTGCGCTCATCGCTGCGATGCGTGAGAAACGTGCGGAAGCCGAACCGATGGGGAGAAGAAAAAACGTGCGTCATGATGAAAAAAGCCGACAAAGGCTGAACTCGAGAGAACGTCTCACGGATCTGCAGTACGCCGTTACCCAGGAGAAGGCGACAGAGCCGCCCTTCCGCAACGAATACGATCACGAGTTTCGTGCGGGTATCTACTGTGACATCACGACGGGCGAGCCGCTTTTTGTCTCCACGGATAAATATGACTCGGGCTGCGGCTGGCCGGCGTTCTCGTCCGATCGATGCGGCGCTGATTGCAGAGCAGGAAGATCGCTCGCACGGCATGGTGCGTACCGAGGTTACGGCGGCGAACAGCGGCGCGCATCTCGGGCACGTATTTGACGATGGCCCCGCCGCAACGGGTGGGCTGCGCTACTGCATCAACAGTGCGTCCCTGCGGTTCATCCCGAAGGAGGACATGGAGGAGGAGGGCTATGGGGACTATCTCTATTTGCTGGAAAAATAGACTCGGAAAAATCCCTAGCGTATTGAGATGATTTGTAAAATATCCCTTTGTCGTATTGACAAGCAATTCTTCCAATGTTACTATAAATGCGTTTTATGAAAAACTTTATATGAAGTGGATCAGGTATCGCGCGAACTGCCAGGTCGTTTGACAGTTTGCAGAGATATAATAGAGAATCCGGTAAGAAACGTATTTTTCCCATCAAGCCGGAGCGGTCACGCCACTGTATCAGTGAGCAACCCTGCATGGAGCCATTGTCTCCGTCACTGAGAGATTTCTCTCGGGAAGGCGCAGGTGCGCGAGGAACTGGAGCCAGGAGAACTGCCTGATTGACAATCGCCGTTTGACCTGCGAGTGATAGGGATGGGGATTCCAGTGTGTCTGCGGATACAGCGTGATCCTTTGTTGTGTAAAAACCCCTTCTGTGTATGCAGGAGGGGTCTTTTGATGTGCATCTTCTCGTTTTGCGTGCAGGTTCATCGGCGCAGGATGGAGAAAGGTGACGAAGAATGAAGCATGCAAAGAAACTGCAATACGCATATACCCATGCCTTCTAAGTGGCTGCTCTATGCACTCTTTGTCGCGGGCTGCCTTCTTCTCCTTGCAGGATGTGGGAACGGGGCGCGAGGAGGGGGCGGCGGAAGGTATTCTATCGCGGAACGGATGATACCGGGGCGGAGGTCGTTGTCGCGGAAAGACCGCATCGGATCGTGTCACTGGGACGGGGGATGGATGAGATTCTCCTGGGATCGCTCCGCTGGAGCAGATCGCGGGGCTCACCTCCACGGTGGATGATCCGGGAATATCCTGCATGACGGAAGAGGCACGCGCCGTATCCGTCAAACTCAAGGACAGAAGTCCGGAGCGCGTTGCGGCACTGGATCCAGATCTTGTCCTTGCGATTGACGGCATACCGAAGGAGCTGGTGGACAGCCTGCGCGATTTGGGGATTCCGTCTTTGTCTCACGTACGCCGAACAACCTCGAGGACATCTTTACGCGCATTGAGACGGTTGGACGCCTGATTGGGCAGGAGGAAAATGCTGCCGCACTCATTGCCGAAAAGCGTGCTCTTCTCGCTGATGTAGAGCGGCGTGTTGGAGATATCCCAGAGGAGGAGCGCCCCATCGTAGTTGCATTTGCGTTCAGCGGTGTGTTTGGACGCAAGGATGGGCTCTTTGATGATATGTGTCGCCGTGCCTCCCTGCGCAATGGTGTGGCGATGGCAGGGCTGACGGCGACGACTGCGGTCTCGATGGAGCAGGTCGTCGCACTTAATCCCGACGTATTCTTTCTGCCGACGTGGAGTACAGAGGGGAAAACGACGGAGGAATTTCGCGAAAAACTCTGCAGAGACCCATTGTTTATCCACGTGAAGGCCGTGCAGGAAGATCACCTCTATGCGGTTCCCGATCGGTATCGTTACAATACATCACAGAATGCGGCAGATGCTGTCTACGCATTGGCACGCGCTGTCTATCCGGAGCGCTTTGCCGATGAACAGTGAGGGGCTCGGGGCGGTGCCACTGCGCATGCTCGTCATGAGCCTTACCGGAAACTGTAATCTCGCGTGTCGCTACTGCTATGCCACAGCGCAGGACAGGCACACGATGACATGGGAGACGGCGCGGCGTGCCATTGACCTCGCGGCGGCGGGCAAAATGCCCTTTATCCTGCAGTTCTCGGGCGGAGAACCTCCTTGCACTACCGCTGCTGCGTCAGATGGCAGACTACGTGCGCCGCAATCGTATCCCGGCACGCATGGATTTGCAGACCAACGGGACATTGCTGACCGAGGAGACGGCGACGTTTCTGCGCAGTGCGCGCATTGGGATTGGCGTCAGTCTTGACGGCAGACCCTCTGTGCACGATGCGCTTCGCTGTTATCCTGACGGCAGAGGAACGGCAGCGGATGTTGTCGCAGGATTCGCCAACTTGCGCAGTGCGGCATGGAGATCGGCCTGACCACAGTCGTCACGGCGGACAATGTTGCAGAGCTTTCCGGTGTTGTCGAGATGGCATACTATCTCGGCAATGTACGCCGTGTGGGCTTTTGATCTCCTGCGGCCGCAGGGGCGTGGCTCTGCCGTTCGCAGCGCACGGGCGGAGGACATGGCGCAGGCGATGGAAGCGGTTTTTGCACTGAACCGCAAACTCGGGCGAATGACCGGCCGCACGATGGCGATCACCCAGATGGAGCAGGCGGCGTGTCTTGCCCAGCGCACAGGCGGAGGATTTTCCCACTGTCATGCGATGAACGGGGCGGGGGTACACGTTGACGCACGCGGGAACATCTACGCCTGTTCCTCCTTTGTCGGCGATGCGCATTTTCTGCTCGGCAATGTGGAATGCGGCATTGATGTGCAGCGCCAGAAAGAGGTGGCGCAGGAGATGCAGAATGCCAGGCGTTCTGCAGGACGTGTCGGATTTTTTCGCCTGCGGCGGTGCGTGCTATGCGCGCAGGGCTGGGCAGGGACCTTCCGCCGTCTCCGCTGCCGAATGTGCACTGAAGCGTGCGGCGATGAAGGTGGCAGGAGCCTGAGCAGTGGATTGGAAGGGAATTCTATGGGAGGCGCAAAGCGTATACCGGCGATCGTGTCAATCGTGCTCCTGCTCTGTGCTGTGCAGCTGCTTACCGCCCTGCGGCAGGGCAGAGACGGGGACAGACGGTAGCGACGGAGGGTACTCGGTTACGGATATTACGGGGCGTACCGTGCACTTCGACACGCCACCACAGCGTATTGTCACGCTGTCTTCGACGCTCGATCAGATCGTTCTTTCCGTTGCTCCGCCGGAGCGCATGGCCGCCGTCAACGCGAGCATGAAGGATCCGATCAACTCCAATATGGTTGAGGTTGCGGAGCAGGTTGAGAAAAACGATACAGCGGCCCAGCGTGGAGTACATCGTCTCCTCCATCCGGACATTGTCTTGATAGCGGACTGGCAGTATCTCGAACTCGCTGATCCTCTGCGAGAGTCGGGGCTCAACGTTGTGGTCGGACGGGGACCTCACAATCTGGCGGAGGTGCGGGATCTCGTTCGTCTCACAACGGACGCAATCGGAGAGAGCCGACGCGGCGATATTTTACTGCGCAAAATGGATGAGAAACTTTCCGAGATCACGGAGAAGGTGCAATCCATTCCGGAAAGCGAGCGCAAGAGCGTCGTTTTTCTTTCCCTCATGAGTACGTATGGGGGCATTGGATCCAGTTTTGATGATGCCTGTCACCATGCAGGGGTTATCAATGGTGTTTCGGCCTATGGACTGCGCAACGGACAGGAGGTGACGAAAGAAGTCATCCTCGCCATCAATCCCGATATCCTGTTCCCTGCCGGATTATCCGTGGAAGGGGCAGGCGTGGCTGGATAGCTATATCCGCAGTTATACAGAGGACCCGGCACTGCAGCCACTCAAGGCACTGCGCGAGGGGCATCTCGTCACGCCACGTTCATGTTTCCTCTACAACTGCTCGCAGGATTTTGTCTACGGCGTGCGGAGATCGCCTATCGGGTCTATGGGGATGCTTTTTATCTGCCGAATGATGCGCACATCACGGCAGTTGATGAATAGATGCTGCTTGACGTGTTTCAAAAAGCAGTGTCAACATGACAGCGACGGTTGCCTCGGGCTTTTTGTCCAAAGGAAGAGGACATGCGTTCACAGCTGATGCGAATGATACTGCGGATGAACATTCCCTATGAAAGGAAATACGGATGAAGAAGAGGGCAACCTACCCGTTTACCGCCATCGTTGGGCAGGAAGAGATGAAGACGGCACTTCTCCTCAGTATAGTCATGCCGTCTCTCGGCGGTGTGCTCATCAAGGGAGAGAAGGGAACGGCAAAATCCACTGCCGTACGTGCTGCCGCTGCGCTCCTGCCGGATCTGCACGCCGTGCGCGGCTGTGCCTGTCACTGCGATCCCGCACGCCCCGAGCTCTACTGCGATGCCTGTCAAGAGAGGAGCGCAGAGGGAAAGCTGCTGCAGGAAGATGTTCCGATGTGCGTGGTGGAGCTGCCCGTCAGTGCGACAGAGGACCGCGTGGTCGGGACGCTCGACATGGAGGCCGCGATCCAGCATGGGACGCAAGGCGTTCGAGCCCGGTATTCTGGCGGCGGCGAACCGCAATATCCTCTATGTGGATGAGATCAACCTGCTTGAGGATCATATCGTCGATATCCTGCTCGACTCGGCTGCAATGGGCGTCAACACCGTGGAGCGCGAGGGGATTTCCTATGCGCATCCGGCACGTTTTGTCCTCATTGGTACGATGAATCGGAGGAGGGGATATCCGTCCGCAGCTTCTCGACCGTTTTGCGCTCTCGGTGACCGTTGCGGGGGAGCAGGATGCCGAAAGCCGCGTTGAGGTGATCCGTCGTCGGATTGCCTACGAGCGGGATGCAGATGCCTTTGCTGAGACATACGCGGCAGAGCAGGAGCAGCTGCGTACGCAGATTGTCACGGCACGTCGGCGCGTTGCCAATGTGGCAGTGCCCGACGACATTCTTGGGCTGGCGGCGCAGGTCTCGTTGACGCTCGGCGTTGACGGGCATCGTGCCGATATTACACTCATCAAGGCAGGGGATTGCGCACGCGGCACTTGCCGGACGAACGGCTGTCAACGCAGAGGACTTTGCTGCGCGTCAGCCGACTTGTCCTCGCACACCGTATGCGCCGCCGTCCCTTCGAGGAAGGGGCGGTCGACTGGAGCGCGGTGGATGCGATCTTAGGGAAAATCTGCGTAAATCGCATTTCGGAGGAAAGAGCTTGAATACCCCGCATTATCCACTGACTGGTGTGGTCGGGCAGGAGCACGCGAAACGCGCACTTGCGGCTGTACTGGTGAATCCGCGTGCCGGCGCCCTCCTGATCTCCGGTACGAGCGGAACGGCAAAATCCGTCCTTGTCCGTGCGGCAGCCCCTTTACGGTGACGGGACGCATGGCGGAACTGCCGCTCGGTGCGTCGGAGGATATGATCTTCGGCACGATCGACATGGAGGCTGCCCTGCAGCAGGGAGAACGGCGTCTGCGGCACGGGCTTCTTCATCGTGCACGCCATACCTTCCTCTATATGGACGAGGTGAACCTCCTGCGCGAGGACATTCTGTCCACGGTTCTGAAATGTGCCGAGGATCGATTCTTTCGCCTTGAGCGGGACGGGCTTTCATTTACCGAAGAAGTTTCCCATACGCCTGTCGGCACGATGGATCCCGCCGAGGGGACGCTCCGCCCCACTCTGCTGGATGCCTTCGGGCTTTTTGTGTCGATGGAGGATGTGACTGACCCTGCACAGCGCAGGAGATCGCCGCACGGGTGCTCGCCTTTGAGCGTGACCCGGCGGCGTTTCGTGCATCCTATGCCGCGCAGGAGGAGGAATTTTGCAGCCTCGATTTGCCGTGCACGTGAGCTCCTGCCGCGCGTGGCGGTGCCGTCTGCCATTCTGCACTTTGCGGCCGCCTGCGTCCTGCGTGCGCACTGTGTCGGCAAACCATGCGGAGATCTATCTCATCGAGGCGGCGCGTGCGCTTGCGGCACTCGCGGGCAGAGCATTCGTTATGCCCGTGGATGTGGAGGAGGCGGCGGAGTTCGTGCTCGTGCATCGGATGAGCCGTCCGCAGGAGGAACAGCAGCCACCGCCTGACAACGCGAATGTGCCGGAGCAGGGCAATAGCGATGTACCAGATGACGCGCAGGATCCGCTTCTGCCGCAGGATGAGGGTGCAGCGGATGAGCGGCGAGCTCTCATGCAGGGAAGATGAACAGCAGAACGCCCTCGCAGGATGAGACGGATGATGCATCGCCCGTCGGAGGACTCTCCTGGTGCTGATGAGGGAAGATCGCGTTGCCGCCCCGCTCGAAGGCGTCATGGCGCGGCTCTCGCTTCTTTCCATGACGATGCGTGCACAGGGAGGAAAGAGCGGCAAGCGTGACATCCTCCAAACGCATACAGCAGATGGGCGCGGTCTGCGAACGGAGATGCCGCGTGCCGGCTGCCGCCCTCGATCTCGCGCTCTCTGCGACACTGCGCGCAGCCGCGCCCCATCAGCACATCCGTCAGGGCAGTCCGGCGGTTGTCATTCGCCCCGAGGATGTGCGCGTCTGGGTACGGGCAAAAGCGCACGGCAGCGAACATCCTCTTCCTCGTCGATGCCAGTGGCTCGATGGGTGCGCGTGAGCGTATGCGCATGGTGAAGGGCGCGATTCTTTCCCTCTTGCAGGAGGCGTATCAGAAAGCGGGACCGTGTGGGGCTCATTGCTTTTTCGGCGCGATCGTGCGGAGACTCTCCTGCCGATGACACGCAGCGTGGAACTGGCGGAAAAGCAGCTGCGCGCGCTGCCGACGGGCGGACGAACCCCGCTTGCCGAGGGGCTTGCCCATGCACCGCAGATGCTGCATGAATTGGAGCGCAGGGGCGGAGGAAAAAAATGTTCTCGTGCTGGTGACGGATGGTCGGGCGAACGCCAAAGAGGGGACGCGGGCGTGCAGCGCGCCCTGCAGGGCGGCGGAGGAGTCGCGGGACACAGGCGCTCAGTCTTGTCCTGATACGGAGCGCGCCGTCCCGCGTGTCGGTATGCGCCGGAGCTCGCCCGCCGCATGGACGCACGATATTACACATTGGAGCAGCTCTCGGCAGAGGGCGTGCTTGAGATTGTCCGCGCATCCCGTTGAATGAAGAATCTGGAGCGGTGAAGAAGATGAAGATTGCAGTCTACACCAACATCCTGCGCGTGCGTGTAGCTCGCACGCCGCTGTGCAGCGTATGTGGAAGAGCCGGAGGTACGTGTGTGTGCCGTCGACGGCATGGACCGCTGGGAGGAAATGCGCGCGGCGGCAGATCTCCATCTCTTTCTCTGGATGGGCACAGGGGCTGGACAACGACTTTTGAAGCAGGCATCGCGCGATTTGCAGAAACGTCGGATGCTGCATCTGATTGTCGTGGACAATGCGGAGCATGACAAGGTGACGTATGGCTTCTCGGAGGAGCAGATTCAGCGGACGTGGGCGTATTTTTCGCTATGACGGCGAGGCGAATATGTGCAATCTCTTCCGCTGGCTCGGCAGAGCGTTCGGAGGGCTTTCCTGCACTGCAGAGCCGCCTGCACCGCTCGCATGGAATGGTGTCTATCATCCGGCATGGGCGGGAGATCCCGAGGACATCGCGGGCTATCTCGGCGCGCATTACGTGGAAGGGCGCCCGACGGTCGGCGTGATCTTCTATCGCTCGGAGTGGATTACGGGAGATTTTACCTATCACACGGCACTCATCCGTGCGATTGAGGCGGAGGGGATGAACGCCGTCGCCGTGTTCTCGAACGCCTATCGTGATGAGCGCGTGGAATCTCCGACCCTGATGGAAGCAATCGAAAAAAATATTTTTGCAGGGATGGAACGCCCTACGTCGATGTTATCATCAGCACGATGAAGTTCTCTCTCAAAGGCAGGCGGTACGCGTCCTGAGGATCTCTATGCGCTCGGTGTGCCCGTTCTTGAGGCGTATACCGTTCTCGCGCCAAAGGAGGAGTGGGAGCGCTCTCCGGCGGGGCTCGATCCGATGGAGGTCTCGATGAGCGTCGCCATGCCGGAGTTTGACGGTGTGATCCACGCCGTTCCGATTGCGGCAAAGGTGCGCGATGAGGCCGGCGAGGTCAGTTATGCGCCATTGGATGAGCGCATGGAGCGGATGGCACGCAAAGGCACGGAAATGGGCAGCGCTGCGTCATAAGCCGAACGCGGAGAAGAAAGTTGCGATTGTCTTTTCCACAACTATCCCGCGACGAATGCAAACATCGGCAGCGCGGCGGGACTGGACTCGCCGAGCGTCTCTCTTTGCTGAGGGCAATGCGGAGCGGGCGGGCTACGTCATGGAGGAGATACCGGAGAGCAGCAAGGCGTTCGCGAAGCTGCTGACGGATCACGCGACCAATGATCGCCGCTTTATGACGACGGAGCAGGCAAAAGTCTGCCGATGGACAGCTGACAGCAGCGCAGTACGGCGCCTTTTTCACGGAGCTGCCGGAACAGGTGCGTACACAGCTCGAGCGAGACTGAGGGCGATGCGCCCGGTGATGTGTTCAATTACGATGGAACACTGCTCATCCCGGGCACGCTGAACGGGAATATCTTCATCACGGTGCAGCCCCGCGCGGCTTTTTGGCGAGGATCCCGGCAAGCTGCTCCACTCGCCGGACGCCGCTCCCACACACCACTACATCGGCTACTATCACTGGCTCCGCGATATCTGGCAGGCGGATGCGGTCATTCACGTCGGGACGCACGGCTCCCTCGAGTGGCTGCCGGGCAAGAGCACGGCACTCTCGAACCGCTGCTGGCCGGATGTGTCGCTGGGCGACCTGCCGGATATCTATCCCTACTGGATCACGATTGTCGGGGAGGGGATTCAGGCGAAGCGGCGCGGTGCGGCGTGCCTCATCAGTCACCTCTCACCGCCGATGGAGCTCGCAGGGGCGTTTGAGGAGATCGAGGAACTGGAACGGGCGCTCGATGAGTACGTCCACTTTCGCGCAGCACAGCCGGACAATATCGAGGCGGCACAGGAGCTTGTCCGTGAGAAAGCTGCCGCCTGCCACTTCGAGGGGGAAATCGACGAAGGCGATTCTTTTGACGACTATGCCGATGCCCTCCACAACTATGTGACCGACCTCAAGAATATGCAGATTCGCACGGGGCTGCACATCCTCGGACGTGCGCCTGCGGGCGAGGCGCTGATCGATTTCCTGTGTGCGCTCGTGCGCATGGAGCATGGCGGGGAGAAATCCCTCGTCCGTCTTGTGGCCGAGCAGTCGGGGTACGACTATGAGGAGCTGCTCACACACAGCGAGCGCATGACGGCGGATGGCATGACCTATGGGCGAAAGCTGGACGCTGTCGAGGCAGAGATGCGTGCGCTTATCTCCTTCCTTGCGGCGCATGACTATGCACCGGAGGCCGTCGCGCGGGCGATGGAGCTGCCCGTGATAGCCGGCTCCTCGGAGGAGATGCACGCCGCCTTTGCCCATGCGCTGCATGAGGTCGTGGAGGATATGGTGCCGCGCCTGCGTCGCACGGAGGGGGAGATCACGGAGACGCTGCGTGCTCTCACGGGGCGTTACATCGAGCCGAGCCCTGCGGGCGCGCCGACGACAAACGGCGTCGATGTACTGCCGACGGGGCGTAATTTCTACGGCCTCGATCCGCGCTGTATGCCGACGCCCGCTGCATGGGAGTATGGCAAACAGCTGGGGACGCGCTCATCGAGCAATATATCAACGATGAGGGGCGCTATCCCGAGGCGGTCGGCATTGTCTTTTGGGCGGGCTCGAATATGCGCAGTCATGGACAGTGTATCGCCGAGCTCTTCTATCTCATGGGCGTACGTCCTGTCTGGCGGCGTCCGTCGCAGCGTGTCTGCGGGCTTGAGATCATCCCCCTCGCAGAGCTCCAGCGGCCGCGCATCGACGTGACGGCACGCATCAGCGGGACTGTTCCGTGATGCAGTGCCGAACGCCATACGCTGGGTGGATCAGGGCAGTGCGCATGGTGCGCGATCTCGACGAAAGCGATGAGGAGAACTATGTGCGCAAGCACGTCTCTCCGATACGGCATGGCTCAGGAGCAGGGCGAGACGCAGGGAGAGTGCGTGGGAACGCGCCTCGTACGCATCTTTGGCGATCCGCCGGGGCGTATGGCGCAGGTGTCGGCGACCTGCTCGAGTCAAAGGCGTGGGGAGACCCTCGATGACCTCGCCGCGGTCTATACGCGGTTCTCGGGAACGGCATACGGCGGCGACGGAATGGCACGCGCGTATGATCCTGAGGTCTTTCAGCGCGCATGGCGGGGCTGGATGTCACGGTCAAGAAATGAGGATACGCGCGAGACGCACATGTTCAGCTCGGATGACTACAACGCCTACCACGGCGGTATGATTGCGACCGTGCGGGCGCTGACGGGCAAGGCACCGCGCTCCCTATACGGGCGATTCGAGCGACCGGCAGCGTATTGTCCTGCGCAGCGTTGCGGAGGAGGCGGCGCGTCTGTTCCGTGGGGAGGCGATGAATCCAGAAGTTCATCGAGGGGATGAAAACAGCACGGCTACAAGGGGGCCTCCGATCTCGCCAACTATCTGGCGCACAGCTATCAGTGGGACGCGACGAGTGCCGTGATGAAGGACTGGATGTACGAGGGCTACGCGCGCAAATATGTCCTCGATGCGGGAGATGCAGGAGTGGATGCAGGAGGTCAATCCGTGGGCGCTCCACCGCATGGCGGAGACCTGCTGAGGCACAGCAGCGCGGCCTGTGGAACGCCTCACAGGAAACGCTGGACGAGCTGCGCAGCCTCTACCTCTCCATTGAGGGCGATTTGGAGGAACGAGCAGAGGGCAGTATGAGCTAGAATAGGGTGAGCTTATGAAAAAATTGCGTTCTATGGCAAGGGCGGCATCGGCAAATCCACGACAGCTGCGAATGTGTCTGCGGCATTTGCCCAGATGGGGCGGCGTGTCTGCCAGATTGGCTGCGATCCGAAAAACGACTCGACGCGTCTGCTGCTCGGGCGTATTGCCCCGTCCACGATCCTCGATCTCGAGCGTGAGAAGAAGGGCGCGGCACTCACGCTTGACGAAATCGTGCACGAGGGTGCCGGCGGCGTGCGCTGTATCGAGGCGGGCGGTCCCCGATCCGGGAGTCGGCTGTGCCGGGCGCGGGATCATCGTGGCACTTGAGCGTCTGAAGGCACTGCATGCCTTTGACGATCTGGATGTCGTACTCTACGATGTCCTCGGCGATGTGGTCTGCGGCGGATTTGCCGTCCCCATTCGCGAGGGGTACGCTGAGGAGATCTACATCGTCTCCTCGGGCGAGCTCATGTCGCTGTATGCAGCGAACAATATTGCAAAGGGCGTGTGCCGCTTTGCTGCGCGCGGTGCGGTAAAGCTCGGCGGCATCATCGGCAACGGGCGCGACGTGCACAACGAGCGTGAACTCCTTGCGGCGTTTGCCGCGCGTATCGGGACGCAGCTCATCACCTATATCCCGCGTTCGCGCGCCGTGCACGAGGCGGAGATCCATCGGCAGACGCTCATCGCCTACGCACCGGAGTCAGAGCAGGCGCAGTACTACAAGGCACTCGCGCATGCGATTGATACAAACGAAATGCTGACCGTGCCGACGCCGATGGCGTTCGAGGAGCTCGAGGAACTGGTGGAGAGCTATGGGGATTGAGGTCAAACGCGTCGGTGTGCGCCGCACGAACTGCAGCTGCAGCATGCCCGGTGTCTGGCGTGCGCTCTCCTTCGTGCGTGGTGCGCTCGTCGTCTTTCACAGTCCGCGTCCATGCGCCCACATCGCGCACGGGATGGACGTGAGCAGCTTCCATCGGCTGACGGCGGCGGGCACATCGGTGCGGCTCTCTCCCTGTGCCGCTCCTGACGAGCGGGCTTAGCGAGAACGAGGCGGTCTTTGGCGGCGAGGAGCGTCTGCGCGAGTGCATTCGCTTTGCCGCGCAGAAATATCATCCGCAGGCAGTGTTTATCGCCAACTCATGCGTGAGCGGTGTGATTGGCGACGATACACAGGCGATCGCGGCAGAGATGGAGGAGGAACTGGGGCTCCCGGTCACGGCAGTCTCGGCACACGGCTTTTCTGACGGGGAGTACTATGCGGGCTATCTCGATGCCGCACGGGCACTCGTGGATCGCTTTTATGCAGCCCGCCGAACGGAAGGCGGAACCGTGGTGCTCCTCGGCGACTGCGGGGGATGCACGGCGAATATGTAAAGGAACTGCGGCGGCTGCTCTCCTGCTCGGTCTGCGCGTGACGGGACAGTTCCGTCCCTATCTCGCGCTCGATGAACTGCAGGCGGTGCCGGAGGCGGAGCTCGTCATCCTCCTCGGCCGCCGCATGGACGACGAGAAGCAGGCGCAGCTGGCGGCACTCGCCGCGCATATCAGAGAGCGTCTCGGCACGCCCTATCTTGCCGATGTCTACGCCGTGGGGGCGGAGGAGACGGCGCGGTGGCTGCGGCGCGTCGGTCAGATCTGTCATTGCGAGGAGGCGGCGGAACGCGCCATTGTGGCGGAGGAGGCTTCCTTTCGCCGCTGCCGTGGAAAAAGGCTCGCAATGATCTTGCGGGGACGCAGATGTGCCTTGCCATCGGCCGCGACCTCACATGGTTTCCAGCCGGAGATCATTCTGCGGCTCTTGGACAAGGCGGGGGTTGAACTGAACGGCATCGTTCTATTGGACTGCTTCATGCCCGAGCGGCGTGCGGTGATGGAGGAGGAGCTGCAGAGACAAACCGATGTCCCCATTCATCATGAGGGGGATGCTGCGGCCGAGGAGCTGCTGCACCGTGTGGACTTTGTCCTCACGACACATGAACTCGTCGATACGAAGCTGCGCCAGCTCTTCCTTGCGCTGCTGCCGTCGGTCGGCTGGTCCATGGAGCGTCGCCTGCTGGATGATATGCGGCGGATTCTGCATCGGCACGAGAGCAGGGGAGGGCTGATCTATGGATGATCGTGAAAAAAATCCTTCGACGATGTCTGTATGTGTACGGATACCTGTGCACTGGCAGGAGCAGCGGCATTTTTTGCAGGGATCAAGGATGCGGTGATCGTCGTCAACGGTCCCTCTGGTGCCATTTCTTTGCCATGCGCCACATTGAGCACAGTCAGGCGACGATCTCCCATCGTATGCTCTGTACGCAGCTTGACAATGATGCGATTGTCTTTGGTGCGGAGGAGTATCTGCGCGAGGCCCTTGCTCCCTATGTGGAGCAGCCGCCCGCACTGCTTGCGATTGTCAGCAGCTGCGCGGCAGGGGCTCATCGGCGACGATGTTGAGGCGATTGCGCGCGGAGCGGGGATCACCTGTCCGATCGTCGCCCTCGATACGAGCGGGCTTACCGGCAGCTTTGCCGACGGTTGGGACAAGGCAGCGTGCACCGCACTGCCGCTGCTTCTGCCAGGGCGACAGGAGACACAGGCGAATACGGTCAATTTGATCGGCATGACGAGTACCTACTGTAACGGCAGCAACGATGTATGCGAACTCGTGCGCTTGCTTGAGATGGCGGGTTATCGTGTGAATGCCATCCTCGGCAGCGATCTGTCCGCTGCCGGAATGAGTACTCTGACGCGTGCGGCACTGAATATCGTCGTGCACGATGAACTCGGACGGGGGAGCGCCCGCCTGCTCAATGAGCTCTGCGGTACACCCTATCTCGCAATGCTGCCGCCCTATGGGCGTGCAGGGACGCAGCGCTGGCTGCAGGAGATCGCCCGTGTGCTGCCGCCCCCTGCGGGGATGCGGCAGAGGCTGAGATTGCGCGCGTAATGCGCGAGGACTTTTCTGCGCATCAACGAGATGCAAGAGCCTCTGGGGGAGCTCTGCTATGATACTGCACTGATCCGTGCTCCGCGCTCCGTTGCTTGGGGGCTTGCGCAGGCACTTCGGACGGAGTGGGCAGATGTCTGCCATCTCGTGGTTGCGGCAGATACGGCAGGGGCACGGGAGGCTCTGCCCCTCGCGGATGAGATACTGGGCGAGACGGATGCCGTACGGATACGAGAACTCCTTGCGGAGATGGAGGGCGGGCTGCTGCTCGGGAGCAGCAACGAGTCTGCCCATATTGATCCGAGAGGGACGCAGTATCTCCCTCGTTGCCTATCCCATGCAGGATGCGCTGTACTTGTCGGAGAGCCCGTTCATGGGGACTGCGCGGCGCACGTCATATCGAGGAATTGCTGTGGAACGGAAATATTTTGCAGCGCAAGCAAAATGATTCGATAAAAATAACACAAAGAACAACCAAAACGATAGGAAAATTATGCTATAATTCATGTTTTGTGTCTGAAGGGAAGGAGACTATCTTGTCGAGAAAAATACATGGCACTCCTCCTCTGTGTGCTGAACCTTCTGCTCGCAGCGTGCAGTCCCGTCGGGACCCCGTTCGTCGGAGCCTGTCGCGTATCAGGTGACAGATATTGAGGGAACGGTCACCGCGTTTTCCGCGCCGCCCAAACGCATCGTCACACTGTCGATGAGCACGGATGAGGTGATGCTTGGGCTGGTCGAGCCGGAGCGCATAGCGGCGGTCAATGGACTCCTTGACGATCCTGTGAGCTCAATGTGACAGAGCTCGTAAAAGCGATTCCACACCGCATTGGAAATCCGACCGTGGAGGAGATCGTAGCACTGCAGCCCGATCTCGTCGTTGTCCCGGACTGGGGGATCTCTCCATCGTGCCGTCTCTGCGCGAGGCGGGGCTGAAGGTGGTCGTCTGCAAAGGGGCAAAGAACCTCGCAGAAATCCGTGAGACGATCACGCTGCTCGCGGCAGCGGCGGGCGAAGAGGAGCGCGGCGCACGGCTGCAGTCCATGATGGATGAAAAAAACTGGCGGAGATTGAGGCAAAGGTGCAGCAGATTCCACCGGAGCAGCGCAAGAGCGTCGTCCTCATCTCGCTCATGAGTGCCTACGGCGGCATCGGCAGCAGCTTTGACGAGGCCTGTTCTCTCGCAGGGGTTACGAACGGGCGCGCGGCATTCGGCATACGTGATGGTCAGGTGATGACGAAAGAGCAGCTTGTCGCGATCAATCCCGACATCCTCTTCCTGCCGACATACAACGATCACGGGAACTATGATGTGGACAAGTTCCGCAGGGAGTATCTGGGGGATCCCTCTCTGCAGACGATGAAGGCGATTCGGAACCAGGCGTTTGCCGAACCGTTCGAGGGGTATATCTACAACTGCTCGCAGGATTTTGTCTTCGGCGTGCAGGAGATTGCCTACCGCGTCTATGGCGACGCATTTCGGCAGCCTGCGGACGAGCATCTTTCGGCCGTGCACTGAGCACGAGGGGGGACGATGTTGGAGGAAATCATTCGCGTTGAGAAACTCTATGCCGGCTATCATGGCAAGGTGATCCTCGAGGACGTATCCTTCTCCGTGGGGGCGGGGGAGATCATCGGCCTGATCGGACCGAACGGCGCAGGAAAGAGCACGCTGCTCAAGACGCTGCGCGGCATCTTGTCGCCGCTCGCGGGGCAGGTGACGCTGATGGGGCTGCCGATACAGCTGCTCTCGCCGCGTGACTTTGCGCAGCGTGCGGCATACCTCCGCCAGGGCGGAGAGATCGCCTTTGACTACACGGCGCTGGATGTCGTGCTGGCGGGGCGCTATCCCTATCTTTCGTGGTGGCAGCAGGAAACGGAATCGGATCGCGCCATTGCGGCAGCGTGTATAGCCTCTACGGGGGTCTCGGAACTGGCTGACAAGCCCCTCACGCCATGTCGGGCGGACAGCGGCAGCGCGTCCTGCTCGCAAAAGTGCTCGCACAGCAGACCCCTGTGCTCTTCCTCGACGAACCGGCGACGGGGCTGGACGTGATCTATCAGGAGGAAATCTTCCGCTTTTGCCGTGAGCTTTGCGCGGCGGGCAAGACCGTGCTCTCGTCGCACATGAGCTGAGCTCTGGCGGCGCGGTTCTGCTCGCGTCTCCTTCTCATCGGGGGCGGCGGGCTGCTCGCGGACGGGCGGCCGCAGGACGTACCGACGGACGCGCTCTTGACCCATGCGTACGGCGCACCTGTGCGGGTCGCCGAAAATCCGATGACGCATCACATGGAGGTCTATACGGAGGCAGATGAAAAGCCGCGCGGAGAAGGAGGCACTCCTCCGCGTGATCCTTGGGACTTCGGCAGAGGGAGGGACGGCACAATGAAACAGCGTGTTTTTTCGCGGGGCTCGTTGGGGCGCTCGCCGCAGTTGTCGTCCTGTCTCTGTGCTCGGGGACAGTATGACATCAGCGCGGAGTACGTCGTCGCGTACTTCGCTCATGCCGTCGGGGACTGCCCATTCTCCCGCACGTCGTCCTCACACCGGAGCAGGAGGCCGTTCTTCTGCACATTCGCCTGCCGCGCACGCTCGTCGGCCTGATGGTCGGCGCCGGGCTGGGCATATCGGGCGCGGTGCTCCAGGGGATCTTCAGCAATCCGCTCGCCGATCCCGGCATCATCGGCGTGTCGAGCGGGGCCTCGGTCGGTGCCGTGCTCGCCATCGGCCTCGGTGTCGGCGCATCGAGCGTGCTCCTGCTCCCTGCCTTTGCCTTTGTCGGAGCAATGCTCGCCGTGGGGCTGACCGTATCGCTCTCCATGCGCCACGGACGAATCCCGGTCATGACACTGCTCCTCTCGGGCGTTGTGGTGGGGATGTTCCTCGCCGCGTGTACGGCGGCGATCCTCACGGTTCTCAACGAACAGAAGATGCAGCAGTATCTCTTCTGGACGATCGGCGGTTTAGACTATCGCCGCTGGGATCATGTTCTCTTGGGAATTGGGCCGATCGGCGTCGGCGCATCGGTGATGCTGCTCCTCGCGCGCCATCTGAATCTCCTCGCCTTCGGCGAGGTGGAGACGCGCACGGCGGGGATGTCTGTGACGCCGTTTCGCCTGCTGTTCCTCGTGCTTGCAGCACTCACCACGGCAACGGGGGTCTGCATCAGCGGCAACATCGGATTCGTTGGACTGGTTGTCCCGCACATGATGCGTCTGCTCGTCGGTCCCGATCATCGGCGGCTGCTCCCTGCGAGCCTTCTTGCGGGTGCGGTATTTCTCGTGCTCTGCGACTCCATCGGGCGCATCCTTCTCACGGGATGGAGATACGCGTCGGCATCATGACGGCATTTATCGGTACGCCGTACTTTCCTGTATCTGCTGCGGCGTCGTGTGAAAACTGGAGGGTGAAATGGATACGGTAATGGAGGAAAAACGGGGGACCCTACACAGCACTCAGCCTGTCACTGGCGCTGCATGTGATTCTCCTCTTGGCGGCGGGGGCATTGGGACTGTTCTCGATTGCCGTGCCGCAGACGGGGGACACGCCCGTGGAGGTCACGCTCTACGATGCTGGGACCGCCCGACGCGGCTGCCGCAGGTGATTCGGCACCAGCTCCGGCAGTGAGTGCGGTGAGCGACGTCGTGATCGTCGATAAGACATTGCCGCCCGAAACGCCGCAGGAGACAAAGCCGCAGACGAGCAATCTCCCAAACGTCTGCCGCGCCGTCAAAACCGTCAGACGGCACGCAGTCGGGGACGGCGGGCAGCGGCAGCAGCGGCGGCGGTGACACAGCGGGGACAGGGACGAAGGGCGGAACATCCGGCACATCGGGCGGCGGAGATGCAGCTCCGCCGCTCCGCCCTGCCCCCGCCGGCAGAGCGCGTCGAAGCGAGCCTGCGGGCAGAGGCAACACCTGAGTACCCGCAGGAACTCATCGAGGATGACGTCGAGGGCTCGGTGACGGTCAAGATTCTCGTTGCCGCAGACGGCTCGGTCGAGTCTGTCAAGCTCGTCACCTCCTCCGGCTACAGTGCGATGGACCGCGCGGCGATTGCAGCGGGGTATCGCTTTCAGTTCAATCCGGGGGACAATGGACGCAGGGAGTTTGGACAAAGACATTTCGGTTCCGGTTGGAATAGGGCTTGAAACATGGGAATTGCTATCTTTATGGGGAAATATTATCATGAGACGATGGAACAAGAAAAATACTGACGACGGCGGTCCTGCTCTCCGCACTGACGGGGCAGGTCTATGCGGAGGAGCCCGCGGCGACAGACGATCACACGCTCGGCGAGACCATCGTTACGGCGACACGGACAACGAAGCGCGATGTCGATGTTCCGGCTGCAACGACGACCATTACGGCAGAGGAGATCGAACGGAGCGGTGCGGCAACGGCGTCTGATGTCCTGGCGAAGGCCAACGGATTTGCGTATACGTCCTTTGGTCCGAATGGGTCAGCCATGGGCAGCATGACCAATGAGCTGAACATACGCGGCCTCAAGGGCGGTGCCCTTGTTCTCATGAACGGCAATCCAATTGCCTGGCGCGGCAAGTACAATTTGGATCAGATCCCGGCGGGAACCATTGAGCGCGTCGAGATCGTCAAGGGCAGTGGCTCTGTCCTTTATGGCAGCGATGCGGTGAGCGGCGTCGTCAATATCATCACGAAAAACAATGCCCAGCGAGGGTGCATGTCGGTGTCGGCAACTGCGGACAGCGCAGCTATGGTGTGAGCATCGGCGATGAGAAATTCGGTTTCTACTATAACTATGATAAGTGGGGGCGGCAGAGCGGCGTTACCGATACAGAATATGCCGCGCCTAATTTTCACGGGACAGCGCGTACGGATATCAGCAACATCATCAAGCGCAATATGGGACTGACCTACCATATCAGTCCACGCATGGATTTCCAATTCGGCCGCTATGAGACGGAGGGGACATATGCACGTACCGTTACTGCCGCTGACGCAGGATTTTCCAAACCCCTATGGGCTCTATTGCGGGACACCGATTAATCGGCGTAAGTATGAAACCAAACAGTACATCACGCAGCTGAATTATCACGATCATGCGTGGAAAGCGAAATCTTTTCTTCAACACAGGGGACACTGGATTATGCCGGGGGTCGTTCATTTCCGAGACAATCCATTTTACCTCCACACCCGAATGCACCCTATCATTCACGGGAAAAAGAATACGATGTACTGGGACTCAATGTGCAGCGTACATGGAAACCGCATGCCAATGCTATCTGCTGTTGTCGGGATGGATCTTTCGCATGAGGTCTATGCAGCGCTGCTACGAACGCATCTGCATTCTCGCACGCTACGCACGCAACAACTGGGGACTGTTCGGACAGTGGGAGCAGCGCTTTGGTGCACGCAATACGGGGATCATCGGTTTGCGCGAGACGTGGACGACAGGGGCGGCACGCGACCAGAACTACAGCAACCTCAGTGCATCTGCACAGTGGCTGTATAAGCTCGATGCGAAGAGCAGCGCCTATCTGAATGTCACGCAGTCCTTTGTCATGCCGACGTTCTCACAGATGTATGCTGGACAATGGCCGGCAGAATGCCGCACCCTGATCTGCGTCCGCAGAAAGGGCATCAATTACGAGGTAGGTTGGAAGAAAAAAACAGGGAGGGCATCACTGGAAGGCAGCTATTTTCCACATGCGTGTACGGGACAATATCTCCGCACGCGTGCTTCCATCGGGCCGGTATCAGTATACCAACGAAGAGTTTCGTAATATTGGCCTTGAGTTCTCTGATGACATTCACGGCACGCATGACCTTTCTTATCGTTGGGGCGTGACTCTGCAGAATCCGCAGGTCAATAACCCAGGAAACATCTTGGTTGGGGAGCGTAGTCTTGGGACGGATTCAAATCATGGGCGGCATTACTTATCAGCATGGGAAATGGACGTCCGATCTCTCCGCGTCCTGTTTGGCAGAACGTGTCCAGCTGCCGTCTGCAAAGGCCTGCCTATGAGACAAAGCCATACCTGCTCACAACGTGGAATACAGTCTATGCGCCCGATGAGAACAGTGAGATCTGTCTGCGCATCGACAATGTACTGGATCGGCACGACAGTACGTCCCATGCTGGGTCGGAGTACTATACGGCACCAATCAACTACCTCTGAGCTACAGCTACAAGTTCTGACCATGCGCACCTTTAACCAATCTTCTAATGCGGACTGCGACGTGGCGCATATCCTTCACGGTGATGCTGATGCTGATGCTCTTCCCTGCCATCCTGCAGGAACTTGGGCTTGACGGCATCGAGTTCATGCTCTGTGCGCCATGGGATCGCACGCTGTTTCCACCCGCGTACATCAAGGGCGTACATCTCCTGTTTTGGCCGACGTGGGTTGATTTTTGGCGTGGGGATCGTTCTGCACTCATGGCGGAGTTCGGCAGTGAGGACAAGGTCCGTGGCTATTACGGCTCGTTGAATGTCGCCGACTGGGTGGAGGGCTGGCGGGACAATCTGCGGCGGGCGGCAGAATGTCAGCCGCAGTATCGATTGGGCCAAGGAAGAAGCTAGAGGCAAGTTTCGCGAGAGGGCTATAGATCTATAAAAGGAGTTGTGGAACGATGAGCAGATGGCTGCGTGCAGTGATGCTGCCGTGCATATTTATCCTGTTATTTCTCTTTGACGGGCTGCGGTATTTCGGACAGGCAGGGGACTCAGAACACCTACAGTGTTACTGATGCGGATGGGACGGTTGTGTCTATTTCTGCATAAGCCCTCAACGGATCCTGACGATTGGCGCGAGCAGTGATGAGATGATGCTTGGCCTTGTGGAGCCGAAGCGGATGGCTGCCATCAACGAGACTCTTGCCAATACAGAGGATACGAATATTCCATGGGTACGTGAGAAAAATCTCAAACGTTATTTCTCGCAACCCATCGGTGGAGGAAATCGCTGCTTTGCAGCCGGATCTCGTTGCTGTTCCGGAATGGCTGCCCAAGGAGAATGTCGATGCAATACGAGACCTGAATATACCTGTCGTTGTCTTTAGGTCAGCAGCCACCATCGACGATATCCATGAAAAATATACGCTTGCTTTGCTGCGGCTGTTGGAGAATCGGAGCGCGGGGAGAGGCTCATTAAGAAAATGGAAGACAAACTTGCTGAGCTCCAAGAGAAAATTGCCTTAGTGCCGGAGGAGAAGAAACACAAGAGTATTGCGCTTATTTCCATTATGCCGAATTATGGCGGCGCAGGGTCTACCTTTGATGAGCTCTGTCGTTATACGGAGTCCATCAATGCAAAGGCTGCCGCAGGGAATCATATGGGAGAGGAGATGACCAAAAGAGCAGCTCATTGCTGCGAATCTCGACTACCTCTTCTTCCCGAGCCATGAAAAATGCGGGGCTCACGGGAAGAAGGGTTTGGCAAGCAGTACTTGGAAGATCCTTCGCTGGCGCAGATGACGGCCATACGGGAAAAAGCATATTGGGACATCCGTGGGCACGATATGCCTACAATATTTCTCAAGATATTGTATTTGGCATACAGGAGACCGCATGGATTCTTTATGGCGATGAATTCCGACCGTCGCGACACGAGTTTTTGACGGCTGTGGAGTAGTCAAGCGTCGTTTTACCAGTGATGACTAAGATTCTCATGGAGAAATCTTTGGAAAAGTGGCAGGGGACAGTCTACATTAGAATTTTTAGTGTTTGTATAGAAATTTTTAGTGTGTATGCAATAGTTTTTAGTAAGGTGGATGCAGGTATGATTATTTGGAGCAAAAAACTAATGTCGATGGCGATTCTTGCCATGCTGTCTACGACTTCGGCAGATGTATTTGCTGCCAACACGGTGCATAACGGGGATGGCACGGAAGAGGAAATGCCGACGTATTCCTTAGGGGATACGATTGTAACGGCAACGCGCCTGCGAAAGAGGGATGTCAATGTACCTGCTTCGACGATGATTATTACAGCACAGGAGATTAAAGACAGTGGCGCTGCGAGTGCGGCCGCTGTATTACAGAAGGTCAACGGCTTTGCCTATAAGTCCTTTTGGGCCGAATGGCTCATCCATTGGTTCGACAAATGAACTTAATGTACGTGGCTTTCGAGGAGGGATGCTTGTTCTTATGAACGGAAGTCCAATTTCCTGGCGTGGTAAATACAATCTGGAGGCGATTCCGTCGTCCCGCATTGAGCGCGTTGAGATCGTCAAGGGGAGCGGCTCCGTTCTCTATGGCAGTGAGGCGGTGAGCGGTGTTGTCAATATCATCACCAAGAAAACAGCTGAGAATGCGGTATACGCCGGATTTGGAAATTACGGACAGCAGGAATATGGCGTGAGCGTTGGAGATGATCGCCTCGGCGTCTATTATAACTATAGCAAGTGGGGGCACAGAAACGGGGCATCGTATACCAGTGTGAATGCGACACATTTCAAAGGGGAAACGCGTACTGATATTCGCGACATTGAAAGGCAGAATGTGGGGCTGAGTTATCGGGTTAATCCACATCTCAACTTCTTGCTGGACTACTATGAGACAGAGGATACGTATCAGCGCAGTATCTCGAATGTGCGTAGCAGCACGCAGGGACTGCGTGTGGGAGAACCATATTACGTGCGTAATTATGCAGTAAAACGATATATGACACAGCTCAACTACAACGACCGTGATTGGCGAGGGAGGGTTTATTTCAATACAGGAACATCAGAAACGGCCGGACCTGTCTATATTTCGGGAACAGGTATGCGCTCGCTGCCGTCGCAAGGGCGCTATCAAAAATACGAGAAGAATATGACGTACGGTATTGATTTACAACGAGCATGGAAAATGGGCAAAGCTGAAGCGATCGTTGGAATGAATCTTGAACGCGAGGACTATCGCGAGCTGCCGGCATTTTCGACACGACAGGAAAAAACGTTACGCGCGCAACAACTGGGGCGTGTTCGGACAGTGGGAGCAGCGCTTCGACTCACGCAATACGGGGATATTTGGGCTGCGTGAAACATGGACAACGGGGGCGGTGAAGGAGCAGAACTATCATAATTTGAGTGCATCGGCTCAGTGGCTCCACAAGCTCGACCATAACAGCAGTGTTTATTTGAATGTCAGTCAGTCGTTTGTTATGCCTACCTTTGCACAGATGTATGCGGAGAATGCCAGTCTGATTCCCTCGCCGAACCTTAAACCTCAGACAGGCATTAACTATGAGCTTGGGTGGAAGCAGGAGCGTGATGGGCATATATGGAAAGCAGCCCTCTTTCACATGCGCGTCAAGGATAAGATTACAGCGAAATGGGCAGGAAGTGCGTATCAGTACACCAATGAAGATTTTCGTAATACAGGCATTGAACTCTCGAATGAAATTCGAGGATCACGTGGACTTTCTTATCAATGGGGGCTGACGTGGCAGAATCCTGAGACGAGAAGTTCGGATAATACATTTGGCTGGAATCGTGCATTTGGTAAGGTACAGATCACGGGCGGCATTGTTTACAAAAAGGGAAAGTGGACGTCTGCATTCAACGGTTCCTATCTGGCATCGCGTGTTAAATCTCCGACGTACATGCCTGCATACCGAACAAAGCCATATCTGCTCACAACATGGAATACGGTCTATGCGCCGGATTCGTCGAGTGAGATTAGTTTCACCGTAGAAAATGTTCTCAATCGTGACGATGTGACCACGCATACAGATTCGAATTATTATGTGGCACCCATCAGCTATATGCTGAGCTATCGATACGCATTTTAGGGAAACACTGATACATTCGACACGACCATCTTGACGTAATTTTTGTCTGATTTTGTTTGCAAATCAGAC
>BNJU01003862.1_pt1 | contig 129024 bp, 208 predicted proteins | sample 8539281 | NCBI WGS metagenome assembly BNJU01 (sample SAMD00202456, study PRJDB9452) | human saliva metagenome | isolation source: human saliva | place: Japan | reverse complement strand
GCAGAAGTTACGTAATAAGTTGGATAGCATTAGAGGATATGGTAAAAGGCCTGCTCTTTTACTTGATCGATCACGCTTTATGAAGGCATTAATTTTACTGCACCACATCCAGTTAAAAATAAGACCTTTTAACCAATTATTAGGTCAAGCATTACATCGAGCTTGTTTTGCCTCAAGTACCCCAATTTTTATTAACTACTATTCTAGGTGAGCGGTGCTATTCTTTTTAGATAGCCAAAATGCCTATCCAAAAACATTTGTTAGATTGCGGATTTACATTCCAATACTCAGAATTAAGTGATTACTTACAAAATACTTTTAGACACAAAAGGCTGCTCAAAACCAGCCTTTTTATTATATCCATTAAGCTAAATATTCTAAAAATTCCCTACGGTGTGGGAAAAGATCCAAATACCAGTCACAATGTCATTTTTTATCTGCATTTTTAATCGCACTTTGAACCCCTTCAATAACAGAATCTTCAGAAAACACTTTTTGCTGATGAATAAACTGATGTTAATTTTCGCATTTAAGTCATCACCTGATTGACCACGGTAACCGCCTCAAATGTGACACAATGCTGCATTGGTCAATCAACGGGTATCAGTTGCAACACCGACTCGGTATCTTTTATCTTTCAACATACCACAAACAGCAATAATGCAACCTGAAATTTGTGTTTTAAGTGCGGTCAATTTTTCGGCTAAATATTTTGCCGCATGAGGATTTGATGCCCAACATCGATGATCACTTCGGCAACTGTGAATAGGATATATCGAGCGTTCTGCTAGTTTTTCTAACTGATTACCTTTTCAATTGTTGGAAACGACCCACCAATTCCACTTCAATTAATGAACGTTTAATGGTCTCGACAGAATATCAAAAGTTGGCAGTTGTTCAACAGCAGCCAAAGCGGTTGCCGCATTAGTTAATGGAATTTTCGGCAAAATGGCAGATTTTTCAACCGCACTTTTATTACCTGCCACATCCAAGTTTGTCTGCATTAGCTTTTAAACGACCAAGACATCCTCCGGCGTGAAACATGGCAATGTAATTTCTCCGCTTGTTCTAACATAGGTTGCGGAACATTTGGCTCGCCAATTACAACCGGTTTATTCGCATCGAAAATCCCTCGCTTTTTCAAAAGCTAATTTTCATGAGTTGAACCAAGAAAATCTGTATGATCAATATCAATACTGGTGATAACCGCCAGATCAGTATCGACAATATTGGTTGCATCCAAACGCCCACCAAGCCCTCTACTTCTAAAAATCACCACATCAAGTTTTGCTTGTTTGAATAAATGCAAAGCTGATAAGGTGCTAAATTCAAAAATAAGTGAGGACTGCGTTTTATGCTTTTCGATAAATCAAAAAGAAACGGTATGCATCATCTGCCAAGTCTTGATTTTTGAATACGAACATCGTTCGTTATAACGCAATAAATGAGTGAGGAATACACACACACGCAAACCGTGATTTAACAAAATGGTTTCAAGCAAACGGCAAGTTGTACTTTACCATTTGTGCTGCCCACCGTGATCACATAAGGTGCGGATTCAAAAGATCCAATTCTTCTGCCACTGATTTAATACGCTCTAGCCCTAAATCAATAGCTTTTTAAAGTGACTGTTTTCCAATAAGAAAAGCCACCCAAAGGAGTAGCAAGTGGCTTTTTAAATTCATTATATTACCTATGTTCAACAACTTCTACTTCAACAAAAGGTGAAGATTGATTGGTGAGTTTGCTTTAAAAGGTTTCAAGGGTTGAACGCATTTCTGAACGTTTCACGATCATATCAATCGCCCCTTTCTCGAGTAAGAATCACTACGTTGGAAGCCTTCTGGTAATTTCTCACGTACAGTTTGTTCGATAACACGTGGCCTGCAAAACCACTAATGCGTTGGCTCAGCGATGTTCACATCCCCAACATCGCAAAAATCTTGCAGACACCCCACCTAATGTTGGGTCGTTAATACAGAAATAAACGGCACACCTTTTCACGTATTTTTGCTAAGACAGCACTGGTTTTCGCCATTTTGCATTAATGAGAAAAAGTGCTTCTTGCATACGTGCACCGCCACTTGCAGAGAAACACACAAATGGACAGTTTAATTCCATTGCTTTTTCTGCCGCTTTCACAAATTTTGAACCCACAACAGAGCCCATTGAACCGCCCATGAAACTCGAAGTTAGATGCGGCAACGACTACAGGCATGTTATAAAGTGTACCGGTCATTGTAATTAACGCATCTTTTTCACCGGTTTCTTTTTGTGCAGCAGTAATACGATCTTTTATATATAAATCTTTAAATTTAAGAATATCTTTTGGTTCTAAATCAGCTGACAATTCTTGGTTTGAACCTTCATCTAATAAGGCTGAAGGCGCTCACGAGCATCAATGCGCATATGATGGCCGCATTTTGGGCAAACATGTAAATTACGTTTTACTTCTTCGCCGTAAAGGACTTGTTCGCAAGAGGTACATTTTGTCCAAACTCCTTCTGGCACGTTTGTTTTACGTGATGTAGCGAAGAGGTTCCTTTGCTAAAAATTTTATCAATCCAGTCTCATTTTTACCTTTTTATTAACTAGAAAAGTTTGCGTATTTAATCATAATTTATGAAATTTGCTAGTCAGATGAGATTATCTTCTAAAACAACGGCCCTAAATTTTTCTGTGGAATCGCAAATTTTCAGGTAAATGACATTCACTAAATATAAGTTTCTCGGGTTTCGCTGTTGGAGCAGCTAATTTACGATCTTTTTGCTCTAACAACCATTTTCATCCACTCAACAGGTTGATTGCCGACACCGACTTCAATCAGGCTTCCTACGATGTTGCGTACCATATGATGCACAGAGCTATTAGCTTGAATATCCACAATAATGTACCGTCCTTTTCGCACTACATTTAAATGATGCACATTTCGCCAAGGGGTATTTGATTGACACGTGCCGCACTGAAAGAGGAAAAAATCATTTTCGCCCAATAAAAACTGCCCTGCTTGCGGATTTTTCTTTTCGTCCAAATCTAAATGACAATGGTAATCCTTCTGGCAAAAATGGCTGAACGTAATTTATTGCAATATAAAATATAACGATAGCGGACGCGCGTTGCCGAAAAACGGCATGCAAATTCACTATCCACTACTTTTTGCCCAACTCACTGAGAAATATCATCAGGCAAATCTCACATTGGCACCAAATGCCTGTGCTTTTTCAGGGCGAACTGCTGTGGTTTCAAAAGTACCATTCTGCCCCGTGCCATGCACACCAGAGTCTGTTCTGCCTGCACAAAAACACTTCAATTTTTCATTTGCCACAAAAGATAACGCTTTTTCTAATTCTTCTTGTACACTACGCACTTTTCTCTTGTCGCTGCCAGCCACAATACTGTTTTCCGTTATATTCAATACCTAAGGCCATCTTCATTGGAAAATACTCCTAAAAACGATTTCAAATTTGACCGCACTTTTCCTGAAGAAAAACACCAATAACTCATCATTACGGTGTTCTTATCACAAGCTCAAAAATTAAGCTATCGTTTGAAGTCAATGTGAACCAATTTTGCTTTGAATAGGGTGACGTTGCATTGCTTGAACTTTCACCGCAACTTCTTTTACCTTCAACCACTAAAGTGATTACATCGCTATAGAAAGAATCGTGAACTTGTGCGTTGTTTAATTCATCGTGATTTAAGATGATTGAAACAGGTGCTTCGCTGCCACCATAAATGATTGCGGGATTTGACACGTTGAGACGCAGGCGGCGGCTCGCACCCTTACCTTGCGCTTGACGAACTTCAGCGTTAAATTTAAATGCCATTTTTAATGTTCTCTTGATTAAAGTTTAAAATAAAAATTGCAGCGACCCAGCAATTTTCCTAAATTTGCTCAAAAGACAAACTTTGAGAGCGACGGATTATAAAAATATTCAGTCCACTAATGCAAATTTACACAGCAAATTTTTCTAGGCTTTTTCAAGGCAAAAGCGATTAAAATAAGCCTCAATTTTTAATTAATTTTAACTAACTGATTGTAAGTGGGTTTCAAATGGAATTTTTATCAGCTTTTTACTCGATTACGGTTATTGGGCGGTGCTATTTGTTCTGATTATTTGTGGCTTTTGGTGTACCTATTCCAGAAGATATCACGCCTCGTATCCGGTGGCGTAATTGCTGGTCTTTATCCTGAAAGTGTAAACTCCCATTTAATGTTATTAGTCAGTATGATCGGTGTACTTGCTGGTGACTCTTGTATGTATTGGCTTGGTCGCATTTACGGCACCCGAATTCTTCGTTTCCGCCCAATGCGCAAAGTGCTCACCTTACAACGCTTAAAAATGGTGCGTGAAAAATTTGCCCAATACGGCAACTGTGTTTTATTTGTGGCTCGTTTCTTCCAGGATTACGCGCGCTAATTTATATGGTGTCGGTATCACCCGCCGCGTCAGTTACACACGCTTTGTATTAAACTGATTTCTGCGCCGCAATTATTTCCGTACCAATTTGGGTTTATCTTGGCGAATTAGGTGCTAAAAACTTAGATTGGTTACACGAACAAATTCAAAAAGGTCAGCTTGTAATTTACATCCTTGTTGGTGCATTAGCGGTTTTTCTTATTCTGGAAATGGAAAAAGCGAAGAAATCTAAAGCCAATTAACTATATCTAACAGAAAAGTACGGTAAAAAATAGCATCATTTTCACTGCACTTTTTCATTCCAACCAAGCTTTAGCAGCTAAATATCGTTCTACTGTATCCACAATCGCTTGAATTTGCGGATCGATTTCAATATTCACTAAATCGCCAATTTGGCGTTTGCCGATCAGAGTTCTATGCAAAGTTTCAGAATTAAATTCACGCAGAATTCATCATTCTTCACCTCACCAATGGTAAGGCTGATGCCGTCAATCGTACAAACCTTTGCGTGAGGATATTTCATCACGTCTTTATTAGGGTAATTTAAACCAAATCTGACGATTGTTTTCGCTTTTCAATAATTTGTGAAACGCTTGCAGTACAATAAACATGACCAGATAAAAATATGCCCACCAATTTCTGCGCCCATTTGCATTGCACGTCTGATATTCACAAAATCCCCGGGCTTGTTACCAAGATTGGTGATGCGTAGGGTTTCCTGCATTAAGTCAAAACTCACTAGATCATCGTTAATTTCAGTCACCGTTACACACGCCATTATTTTGGCCACTGATGCAACTCGATTTCTAAGCCTTTTTCGCATTTCAGCTGGTAATTTTACGATCTGTGTTCTAAAATTATCGCTATCTTTAATTGCATGAATTTAGGGCGATGCCCTGTACAATACCTGTAAACATTATTATCCCTTCATTAAAAATTTTTCCAATATTATAGCAAAATTTATGAATTCGTCTTTTTTTCTCAATACCGCATTGATATTCAAAAACTTATCCGAATTGCGATACATCTATCGGGCTTGCCTCAGTTAGCTCAAACTGGCATGGGTACCGTGGATGTGGATTATGGCGGGGCGTGAGCTCGGCAGATGAGGCGGTGTCGGTATTGGTGCATCTATTTGGCTACCTTTTAGTGCTTTTCGGACAAGGATTATTACTCGCCTTTGCCTCCAACAATTTCCTATTTAAATCGGTTCAGGACAACGCCATCGTATTGCTCTACCAAGTAAGACAAGGCCTTTGGATTTCATTTTTAGTGATGATTCTCTGCACTCATCATCTATCATAATGATTTCATATTACAGTTTATGAATATGGATGCCTGCATGGCAGATGTGACGATGAATTATTTGCGTGCGATGGTGTGGGGCTTACCTGCCTATTTATTGCTGATTAATTTCGATGTTTGAATGATGGCATTGTTAAAACCAAACCCGCCATGGTGATTACCTTCATGGGGTTAATGCTGAATATTCCACTGAATTATATGTTTATTTACGGCAAATTTGGTGCACCTGCACTCGCGGTGTTGGTTGTGCAGCAAACGGCTATTGTTAACTCGGGCGATGGCTATTTTAATGATTACCTATTCGGCCAAAAACTATAACGAACGTAGTTTAAAAAGTCTTTTGAAAAAGATTATTGAAAAGCCAGACATCAAAAACATTGAAAAAAATTGACCGCACTTGGCTTACCTATTGCTATTGCGCTGTGCAGTGAAGTGTCACTGTTTGCCTTGAGTAGTTTATTACTTTCCCCATTAGGTGCGGATGTGCTCAGCAACCAAATTGCCTTTAAACACCAGTGTTGTCGTTTTATGTTCCCCATGTTCTATTGCGATGGCTGCACCATTTTAGTGGCGCAAGAACTGCAATCATGCACCACAAAAAGCAAAAATCATGGCTCACGCCGCGATTATTCTTGGTTTGATCTGCGGCAAGTGTATTATCGTTGGTGATTTGGGTATTTAGTGCAGAAATCGCCGCATTAATTATAGGCGATAATACCACCGTTATTGCCCTTCAGGCAGCTTATTAGCAATGGCGGCGATTTATCAATTTTCAGATTCAGCAATGTCGTTGTGAGTGGTATTTTACGTGGCTATAAAGACACAAAAATTATCCTTTATATCACGTTACTTGCCTCATTGGGGTGTGGGTATCCCTGTTGGTTATATTCTTTCCCGAACGGATTGGATTGTTCCAAACATCGGTGCAAAAGGTTTCTGGGTTGCGTTTATCATTGCATTAACTATTGCTGCCGCTTTTACCTTTTATACGTATGCAAAAATCCAATCACAACCCTGATGAAACCATTATTCAACAGTTAGAAAGATTGAAATAGTTAAAGGAAAAACCATACAAGTTTCTTTTTAGCTGTTTAAAGTTGCAAAAGGAGAAAATCTATGACAATATTAAAAGTATTATCTATCCTCCTCAAAAATTATGAAATTAGTAGGATTTTCCATATTCAAAATATGCTAGAACATTCCCGTATTCTTTATTTAGAATGTCCAAAATAGTTTTATCTAACAAAGATATAATCTTATCTCTACTAACACCGATAAGCATCTTCCTCATTTTGATGTTTAATAAGTATCCCTGCAAATGAAGGTTAATTTCTTTCTGTTTTTGAATTCCTCATTATCATAACCACCTATAGAATAGGAATATTCCTTTTTATCTGCATAAAATATTGCTCCCCACTCATTCCTTTTGAGAATATCCTTTTTCTCCGTCGTAAAAATACTCTGCATTCGACAAATCGTTATAAGAAATTATATGTCGATCATTATATTCTTCAAATTTTTGAAATTAAAATAAGCGACTGATTAATTGACGAACGTTCTTTTTCATGACCATCTATTGATTGTGTAGTAAGTTTACTATTATATAAATCTTACATTTATAGTTTTATGAATTACTTTTTGGTGATTTCTTCACTGGATATCCTACAATATAAAGAAAATCAATACTCAGATCCGCTCCCCTAACCGCTCATCTATAACAATATATTCATGATCTGAAATAATAATTTTTAACTATCCATAATCAGAATGTCATATTCAGAATATCTGTATAAACCCTTAATATACTCACTGATATTTATATCACTATGTTTACTTATAAGAAAAACTGTTTTTATAATCATAAGAATCATGAATACAGTGAGAAGCAGTGATAAAGTAAGGTCTTTCTTTATAATATACAAGAGTTAATGTTCTCATGAAAAACAAATTACCACAGTCTTGTTTTATATAAAAAGGCAAAACATAATTTTCACAATAGCCATATTCATGATACCAATCAAGATAATCCACATAATCTCCAATTAAATATTATATTAAAAGTCTATTTTTTATTGATAATTTCTTTAAATAAGTTAACCTTATTTAGCTATAAAAATCGCTGTCAAATTTGACCGAACTTTTGTCTTTACATCACCACCACATCAAACTGTTCTTGGTTGTAGTACTGCTCTGTTTTTAACTTGAACCTGTTTGCTTATGAACATTTCAACCTCTGGCAATAAACCGTGCGATTCTTCTTTGATTAAATAATCCGCTACGGCTGGAGATGCATAAACCACAAATTGTTCACTTGAGAATAAGTGGTTAACGCGAATGATCTCACGCATAATTTCATAACATACCGTTTCGACGGTTTTCACGCGTCCACGACCTTGGCAAGTTGGACACTCATCACACAAACGTGCTCTAAACTTTCGCGAGTACGTTTACGGGTCATTTCCACTAAGCTAGTTGAGTAAAAACCATTCATATCTGTTTTACGCGATCTTTTGACAGGGCTTCTTCCAGTGATTCAATCACGCGATTGCGATGCTCATCGGTTTGCATATCAATAAAATCAATAATGATAATACTGCCTAAATTACGCAGTTGTAACTGCTGTGCAATGGCTTTAGTGGCTTCAATATTGGTGTTAAAAATCGTTTCATCTAAATTTCGATGGCCAACAAACGCACCTGTATTGATATCAATGGTCGTCATGGCTTCGGTTTGCTCAATAATGAGATAGCCACCCGATTTTAAATTCACGCGTTTCTAAGGCATTTTGAATTCCACGTTCTACGCTATAAATATCAAAAATCGGCTGACTGCCTCGTATAAAAGCATTAATTTATCACTTAATTCAGGCATAAATTCATTGGTAAATTCTTTCACTTCGTTAAAACAAAGTTTGGAATCATATGAATTTTCTAAATTAGCACCGATAAAATCACGCAAAATACGCTGTGGCAATGCCGGTTCGCTATAAATTTCTAGAACGGGTTGATATTTGCCTTTACGCTCAAGCACTTTTACGCCATAAACGTTTTAAAAATTCTGCATCTTGACGCAATCCTTCTTCCGTTGCACCTTCGGTAGCCGTTCTAATAATAAAACCACCTAACTCATCACAAAAAGGTTCAACTAACGCTTTTAATCTTGCGCGTTCTTCTTCGCTTTCACACGTTGCGACACACCAACATGGCTATTTTCTGGCATAAAGACGAGATAACGAGAAGGCAAATGTAATATCCAGTAGTTAATCTTGCACCTTTGGTACCCAAAGCGATCTTTACCACTTGTACTACAATATCCCGCCCTTCGCGTACGAGTTCAGAAATGCTTTTTGCACGGAATTGCTTTTGTTCGTTCACATCCACACACTCGGTATGTGAAACAATATCGGAAGCATGCAAAATGCCGCTTTTTCTAAACCGATATCCACAAACGCAGATTGTATCCTCGGTAAAACACGGGTTACTCGCCCTTTTATAGATATTCCCCACGATGCCACGTTTGGCTTGACGTTCAATATGAACTTTTTAAAACGCCCGTTTCCACCCAACGCAACGCGGGTTTCATTGGGCGTAACATTCATTAATAATTCAACAGAATTCATTTTTCGACCTTAGTTTTAATGATTAAGTCTCATCGAAAAAGGAAAATAGAATAATAGACCCAAATAAGGTAAAATATGACCTTTTCTCAAATTTTCATGACTTTTTGGGGTACTTAATGTTTGGTTTAGACCCAACACTTATTACTTTTTAGTATTTATATTTTCGGCATGATTTTTAATCGGTGTCCTTGCCTATTATTATACAAACAACTTATCCGATTACATTTTAGGCGGCCGTAAACTCGGAAGTTTTGTAACCGCCATGTCTGCTGGCGCATCTGATATGTCAGGCTGGCTATTAATGGGCTTGCCAGTGCGTATATGTATCTGGCCTAGTAGAAGGTTGATCGCCATTGGTTTAATCCTTGAGCTTATTTTAACTGGTTGCTCGTGGCGGGTCGCTTACGAATTTATACCGAATTTAACAACAATGCGCTCACATTACCAGAATATTTCCACCATCGCTTTGGCACATCACATAATCTCTTAAAAATTGTTTCAGCAACAATCATCTTAGCATTCTTCACGATTTATTGTGCTTCAGGTGTGGTTGCGGGTGCTAAATTATTCCAAAACCTATTCTCAGTCGACTACTCCACGGCGATTTGGTACGGTGCATTAGCGACGATTATTTATACCTTTATCGGTGGATTTTTAGCGGTGAGTTGGACTGATACCATTCAAGCTACATTGATGATTTTTGCCTTAATTTTAACGCCACTCTTTCATCTTTTTAAGTTTGGGCGATACATCACAATTTACGGAAGTACTCCATCAAGCTGAAGTTGCTGCAAGTAAAGATTTTACCGATTTATTTAGTTCTACCACGCCATTAGGGTTTATTAGGTTTAGCGGCTTGGGGCTTAGGTTATTTTGGTCAACCGCATATCCTTGCGCGTTTTATGGCGGCTTATTCGGTGAAATCATTAATCAAAGCACGCCGTATTAGTATGACGTGGATGGGTGATTTGCTTAGCAGGTGCGATTGGTATTGGCTTCTTCAGCATTCCTTATTTCTTTGCGAATCCGTGTTGCGAGCGTAGTAAATAATGAACCAGAACAAGTATTTATTGAACTGGCTAAATTGCTCTTTAATCCATGGATTGCCGGTATTCTACTGTCTGCAATTTTTAGCGGCTGTGATGAGTACACTTTCTGCACATTATTAATTTCTTCAGCTCTATTACTGAAGATTTTTATAAAGGGTTTATTCGTCCAAAAGCCGCTGAAAAAGAATTAGTCTGGTTAGGGTCGTGCAATGGTTTTTAGTATCGCGGGCATTGCAATTTGATTGCTCAAGATGAAAACAGCAAAGTACTAAAACTCGTTGAATTCGCATGGGCAGGCTTTGGTTCTGCATTTGGTCCTGTGGTGCTTTTCTCCTTATTTTGGAAACGTATGACTTCTTCTGCAGCTTTAATTGGAATGATTGTGGGGGCTACCGTCGTATTTTCTTGGAAATATGTGATTCCTAAAACCAGTGAGTGGTTTAACGTCTATGAAATGATCCGAGGTTTTACGCTTGCTAGCCTTGCAATTATTGTGATTTCTCCTTTCTGCCGAACCAGAAAATGAAGTTAAAGAAACCTTTGAGAAAGCCGAAAAAGCCTATAAGGAAGCAAAATAATGATTGATTTTCGTCCTTTTTATCAGCAAATTGCCACCACCAATTTATCTGCTTGGCTAGAAACGTTGCCTTTGCAGTTAAAAGAATGGGAAAAACAAACCCATGGTGATTATGGCAAATGGTCAAAAATCGTAGATTTTCTCCCTGATTTGCAGGCAGATACCATCGATTTAAAAAATGCGGTGAAATCTGACCGCACTTTCCCACTTTCGAAGGGCGAAAACAACGTGATTATCCACCATTTAAAGCAATTGATGCCGTGGCGAAAAAGGACCTTATCATTTATTTGATATTCACGTGGATTGCGAATGGCGTTCTGATTTCAAATGGGATCGTGTCTGCCTCATCTTGCTCCATTAAAAGATCGTACCATTTTAGATGTGGGTTGCGGTAGTGGCTACCATATGTGGCGTATGGTTGGTGAAGGTGCAAAAATAGTGGTGGTATTGATCCAACCGAACTTTTCCTTTGCCAATTTGAAGCCGTTCGAAAATTATTAAATAACGATCGTCGAGCTAACTTAATCCCATTAGGTATTGAAGAAAATGCAACCACTCTGCGGCATTTGATACGGTATTCTCAATGGGAGTACTTATCACCGTAAATCACCGCTTGATCATCTCACCAACTAAAAATCAATTAGTAAAAGGTGTGCGAGCTCGTCTTAGAAACCTTAGTGGTTGATGGCGATGTGAATACGGTATTAGTGCCTTCAGATCGCTATGCAAAAATGAAGAACGTATATTTTATTCCTTCTGTTGCTGCACCCATTAATTGGTTGGAAAAAGTCGGTTTTTACTAATGTGTGTGTGTGGATGTTGCCACCACAACATTAGAAGAACAACGTAAAACAGATTGGTTAGAAAATGAAAGTTTGATTGATTTCTTAGATCCAAATGATCACAGTAAAACTATTGAAGGCTATCGCCCCAACTGCGCAGTGATTTTAGCCAATAAATAATTGCTTTAAATAAAAGAACGATCAAAAATCTCAATGTTTTTGACCGCTCTTTGCTTTTTCTATTTTAATGCAATATGCACCGTAATCTCTTCGCGATCGTGATACAAATGCTTAGCCTGAATATCAAATTCCAGTTCTTTTTCTGCCAACATCACTGCAAGATTTTCTAAGCACAACATCACTTCTTGATAGCGTTTTTCATTGGCACTTTAAATTGAAAAATGGTTTCTCGGCACCAGCCGTTAATCAACCATTTTCCCATTAAATTCGCAATTCGACTTGGTTGCTCCACTCATGTCACACACAAGCCAATCAATATGCTTGCGTTTTGGTGGTTGGAATTTAAATCCGTCTTCTGGGCAATGTTCTATTCTACCGGTATCATGCAAACTGGCAGCCATTTTACCGTGATCGACCGCATACACAAATAAACCACGCTTCACTAATTGATAAGTCCAGCCGCTGTGGGCAAGCTCCGAGATCAACGCCAACCATATTTTCATTTAAGCGTTTACTTTCTTCATTTCGAGGAATAAAGGTTAAAATCGCTTCTTCCAATTTTAAAGTTGAACGACTTGGCGCATCCGCTGGGAATTTCAAACGTGGTATCCCCATAAAATGAGTAGAGTTATTGCCAAGATAAGAATACCCTACATAGCAGCAATTCGGCTGAATAAAAAACAATGTAAAAATCTGACCGCGCTTTGCATTCGGCTTACCTTTGTAACCAACCTTGTTTTTCAACGCTTGGCGTAACGGAACGGTAAACTTTTCGGCAAAATGTCGAAAGCTCTTTAGCTTCATTCGTATCTGCTGTTTCGACAAATAACTCTACCGCTTGCTTAAGATTAATGTCTTCGCTATGCTTTTATATTGAGCCATAATTGGCGAGATACGATCTTGAGGCTCGAGATTTTCTAAGAGATCTGACACAACGATCATTTGACGCGCAAAAATCAAAACGATTAAAAGGGATTTCGCGCTAAACGATCTGCATCACCCGGTTGATAACATTCAAAATGACATAGCTGCTGTCTTCTACCACGCGAGCAAAACCAAATACACCACGCTCAGAGGCTTGGTCAGTAATTTCTGCAGCGACTTCTTTTTCAAAAGCCAATTCGACAATATAAAGCTAATTTATTCATGTTTTTCCTAATTTAATTGAATCTTGAATCCATGTTCTAAAGGCTTGAATTTGTTCATCATCTAAACGATCTAAAATGATTGACCACATAGAATGATTTTGGATCCCGCAATCCGGTTGGTAACACAATTTGCAAATGACCGTTTTCAATTTCTTGCTGAGCCAAAATACGATTCGCTAACGCAATACCCTGTCCATGAACGGCCGCTTGCAATGCCATAAAAGTATGGCTAAATAACGGACCTTGCTGAATATTCAAATCATCTAATTTGAGATAATCCGCCATCGCTTGCCAGTTATCTCGAGTATGCGTATGAATCAGCGTATGCTTTTTAAATCACTAGGACAACGCACCGGTATTTTCTCAAGCTAATGAAGGCGCGGCCAAAAACCACGAGGTTTTCTTCGCCTAAACGATCGACCTGTAAATTTTCCCAATCACCTTTTCCATAATAAATGGCAATATCAATTTCTTTATTCAATAAACCTTCATCTTGATCGACGCCCTTCAAGCGTACTTCAATTTCAGGATATTGTTTTATTAAAATCACTCAAATGTGAGCACAAGCCATTGAATACCAAAGGTTTGTGGGTACACTCATTTGCCAAATATGGTTCAGCTTTTATGTGAATAAACGTTCAGTCGCTTCATTTAATTTTTCGTAAGATTTTATTGATATCAACAAAATAGGCTTTCCCAAATTCGTCAATTCCAGCGAACGATTTTTACGAATAAAAAGCTCAACACCTAAAAATCTTCTAATAATTTTTATTTTGATGGCTCACTGCGGCTTGTGTCACAAAAGTTCATCTGCCGCTTTTGTGAAGCTTAAATGTCGTGCAGCAGACCTGAAAGACTTCAATGAATTCAAGGGGAGGCAAACGTTTATACATAATTCTTCCCAACAGCTAAATTTTTAGTTTATAATGACGAAGATTTAATTCGGATTAGTTTTTATGCATCAAATAAAAACATCATTTGTCCTTCCATCACCTTCTATCTACAATACTCCATACTTAATGATTGGTAATTCCTTACAAGTTAATGAGTTTCAGACTTAAGTATGATGTTGTGTTTGCATATAGTTCGGTTCTCGAACTGGAGTAACAATTAAGTTACTCATTTACTTCCTGTATATATTAAAACCATTCTGGTTAGCGCTGCTCGTTTCGAGCGGCGTTTTTATTCCCCGGCATTTTAGCATAAGCAAAATTTTATTTCCTGACCAACTTCACAAATTTGAAAATCCAATAAAAATTTTGAGAAATCACAATATTTTTGTGTTTAAAGGTTTTTCATAGTTATCGTAATGGTGTAGATTAACTGCATCTCCATTCATAAAATTATTTATACAAATTAAGGAAGCAAAATGAAAGACTTAGACTGGAACAATCTTGGATTTAGTTATATCAAAAACAGATTACCGATTCATCGCACATTGGAAAGATGGTAAATGGGATGAAGGTAAACTCACCACCGATAATATGCTACATATCCACGAAGTGTTCAACGGCTATTCACTACGGTCAACAATGCTTTGAAGGCTTAAAAGCCTATCGTTGTAAAGATGGTTCAATCAACTTATTCCGTCCTGATCAAAATGCAAAACGTATGCAACATACCGCAGATCGTTTATTGATGCCTCAAGTGCCAACAGAATTATTTATCCGTGCTTGTAAAGAAGTGGTGAAAGCAAAACCAAGAATGGTTAGGCTCCTTTACGGTTCTGGCGCGACATTATATTTACGTCCATTCCTCTTTGCACGGGGCGAATATCGGCGTGAAAACCGCACCTGAATTTATTTTTCTCTGTATTCTGCCGTCCAGTAGGCGCATATTTCAAAGGTGGTTTAGCACCATCTAACTTCATTACGACTGATTACGACCGTGCTGCTCCTATGGGTACAGGTGGTGTAAAAGTGGGTGGTAACTATGCGGCAAGTTTGCTTCCTCATGAACTAGCCGCAGAACAAGGTACACCAGAACGTAAATTTGCAGACGCGATTTACCTTGATCCTAAAACTCACACTCAAAAATTGAAAAGTGGGTGGGCAAACTTCTTTGGTATCACCAAAAGATAATAAATTTATCACGCCAGCATCTGAATCCATTTTACCAAGTATCACGAAATACTCATTACTTCACATTGCAAAAGAACGTTTAGGGTATGGGAAGCCATTGAAGGTGACGTATATTGATCAACTTGATCAATTCACCGAAGCGGGGGCTTGTGGTACTGCTGCAGTAATTACACCAGTAGGTGGTATTCAACACAAAGGTAAATTCCACGTGTTCTATTCAGAAACGGAAGTTGGCCCTATTACACGCAAACCTTTATAACGAGTTAACCGGTATCCAATTCGGTGATGTTGAAGCCCCTGAAGGCTGGATTGTAAAAAGTAGAATAATTTATTTATCTATCAACAAAAGAGCGGTCAAATTGACCGCTCTTTATTTATTACGATGTTCTTTACTTAACCAAACTCATCGCCAGATTCTTCGCGCCTTTTGAAAATCCACTTTTACCACTTCCGAGCATTGGAATTTCATCCACTAAGAAGATTTGGCTTGGTAGCATAATTGGCGGAACATTTAACTTTAATGCGTTCATTGATCTCATCTAAAGAAAGTGCAGACTTAATTAAAAGCACAATGCTCTCGCCTTTTTATCATCGCTCACAGCCACCGCAACGAATTGATTTTTCTTCATCAAATACTTGTGAAAGTTTCTCTTCCACGCTACCTAGACTGATCATTTCACCGCCGACTTTAGCAAATCGAGAATAACGATCCACAATGGTAATAAAGCCGTTATGATCGATATGGCCTTTATCGCCGGTTTTGTAATAACGCACACCGTCAATTTCAACAATCACTTCTGCTGTTTTTTCTGGTGCATTCAAATAACCTTTCATGACTTGCCCACCACCAATCAAGATCAAGCCGTCTTCGCCGACTGGTAATTCTTGCAAGCTTTCTGGATCCACAATTTTGATAATGGTGCCCGGTAATGGCATACCTACCGTACCAGCTTGATTGAAAGGTAAATTCCTGTAAGGTTTCCGGATCCAGTAAATTAGGCATATTGACACTAGCTACCGGTGCTGTTTCAGTTGCGCCATAACCTTCGTAAATTTCCAAGCCAAATTTAAGTTTGAAGGCTTCTTTTACATCCGCTTTCAATTTTTCGGCGCCCGCAATAACCATACGTACGTTTTGTAGCATTAACGGATGGAATTTCTTATTGCGTACATACAATCTAAAGAAAGTTGAAGTACCAAATAAAAATACTCACACGATGTCGAGCACACATTTTTCCGACTGTCGCTCCCATCTGTCGGATCCGCGACACTCACCATTTTAATGCCTTCACACAATGGCAATAAAGGTTGTCACGGTTAAGCCGAATGAGTGGAAAATTGGTAAGGAATTCAAAATCACATCATCTTTGTGGAAGTTTAATAATTCACCGATCTGTTTAATGTTTGTCAGTAAGTTTTTATGGCTTAATTCAATGCCTTTTGGATCACCTTCACTACCACTACTGAATAAGATGGTTGCATTATCTTCCAAGCTTACGTCTGCAAAGTAACGTAATTTAATCCACCATTGTGGCGCCAAAAACGCAGTTAAAAAAATGACCGCACTTTTATTAGCTTTAGTGATCGATTTTCCCTAAATTTTTTCCATAAAGAGGGCTTTATCAGCCACCACTTGGCTAAAAGTCAAAACCTTTTTGCGTTCAACTTATCCAAGAATTTTTCAGAGGTAATGACTTGTGAAATGTTGGCTTTTTTTCAATGCTTTTTCCATCACTTCTGGGCTTAGCGTGAGTTTAAATTTACCGGTACTTTTGCCCATCACCATTAGGGTCATATTAATAATTGCCCCGATTGATGAACTTGTAATAACACACCAACATTTTTCATTCCCTAAAGCAGCTTTTCAAGGTTTTCACAAACATCAGCACTGCAGCAATAAATTTCAGGTTATTGAGTTTAGTGCCTTGCGCATCCACCACGGCTTCTTTTGAATAAATTCGATTTTGCTGAATTCAACCAATGATGCATCAGCGGTTTACGTTTACTCATGACTTTTTCCCATACGGAGAAAAGAAAGTTCGAGTACTTTTTGCTTCATCGCTGTCGCATCAATAAAGCCATGAATTGGTTTACCAAATGCTACTAAAATTTCACGCTTTACCTTGGCGTTTAGTTAAATTCTTATAGAAAGAATCTGCACGAGAGAAGCTGCTGCCCCATAATCCACGTAAATAGAAAGGAACAGTCGTCACATTCTCTAAATCTTTTAATACGTGCTCAAAGCCTTTTTGGAACTCATTGATTTGACCGTTATAGCTGATATGGCCTTCTGGGAATAAAGCCACCACTTCACCACGCGCTAAATATTCACGAATGGTTTCAATAGATTCTCGGCTTGACCCGCCACCAATTGGGATGACTTTGAAAATACGGAAGAACCAAGTGAGATACCATTTGTTGTAAATTGGACGATACATCACAAATTTAATCGCACGCGGGCTAGCCGCTTGTAACACTAACCAGTCAATCCAGCTAATATGGTTACCTAATAACAACACGCCACCACTTTGTGGAAGATTTTTTAACCCATCCACATGAAAACGGTAATTCGCTTTTAACGCAAAGAGCAGGAATAAACGCGTAAATAAATGGGGTACTTTCGACATGGTATATAAACTCGCAGCAAAACATGCAGCAGAAGTCACTAAGAATAAACCTTGAGTCGAAACATTAAGTTGTACAAAAACAATACTTAATAGCAAAAAGACCACCATGAACACGTTTTGCACAAAATTGTTACCCGCCATGATTTTGCCGCTGATTTTCTCAGGTGCGAAATACTGAATAGTTGCATTCAATGGCACAATCAATAAACCGCCAGAGAAACCAAAGACAAAAGAACAAAGTGCCAATACCACACCACTTTGGGCTAGAGTTAAGAAGAATAACGATGCACAAATACCCAACGCACCAAGCGGCACAATACCTAACTCAATATGCAAACGAGAAGCACGTCCAGCAAGATATGAACCAAGCACTAGCCCTACGCCACTCACCGCTAGAATTGCTTGAATGACAACAGCATTATCTTCATTGAACATTGCTTTATAATGTGCAGGAAATGCCGCCACAATAATTTGTGACACGCCCCAAAACAGGCTTAGTCCAATGACACTCAACCAAATATTTTGATCAGCTTTTTAATGTACGAACATTATCTTTTAAATACCCTAGAGAAAGGTATTTTCTCATATCAAACTGACCTTCTGTATTTTCAGCTTCTTGTTTAAAGAATGGGAATTTTAAAAAGCAAAATAGGCTTCTAGTGCACTCAGTAATACTAATGCTACACCTATCACCCAAACACTTTGTAATACTTCATTCGGGATCATCTGATGCCACATAATGCGCTTCAAAGAAGAAAAGAAAATGCAAAAAGAACTAAATAGAATGGCCACAATGGTGAGCGCTTGAATCACACCGTTTGCCATACCGATATTTTCAGTGCCCACAATCGATTTAATAATGCTATATTTGGCGGGAGAATAGACCGCACTTTGCGCTGCTAAAATCAATGTGAGTACAAAGGAAAGAGCAAACATGCCCGTCATATAACTCAATAAAATCCCCGCACTGATCACCACCGCCGCTAAAACTGCTATAACGAATCACATTGGTGCGAGAAAAATTTATCGTTGATAAATGCCGAAGGGGAAAAACAAGAAAAATAAACGGTAATAAAATCATCGCATTAATTAATGCCGTTAAAACCACCAAACTCTCACCCTGAAAAAGCTTTTCAGTAATACATTTTGAATGGTAATTTTATGTGCCAAATCCACACTGGCATTAATAAAGGCAATGGCTAAATAAGGCACAAAAGCCAGCATATTTTTAAGAGTTTCATTTTCGCACTCTCCGCTTGATAAAGATTGAAAGGTTTTCATATTCAAGAGATAAGGTTTTAACACCAACAATAAATCAAATAAATGTTTTTAATTTTTTTCATCTTTTTTTGTTCGCTATTGGCTAATGCCGCTAAAGTCACATTTCACCTCTTTTTTTCCGCTAACATTTTTGCTGCAGCTAAATAAGCTTTCACTACATCCATTTCGGCTTCATCACAACGAGCCAAGATCGCCAAAAATATCACGTTCTTTTTGCTGTAAAAATGCCTTCACGAGGATTCAATAATCCTTCCGCTACCATGTCTTCGATTTGTTGAGTAGAAAGATGAAATTCTGCAGATAATTGCTCACTAGTGAATACTTCATTTTCTGCCCCCATGATGATGTCCAATAATCCAATAAGGCTTTCATAAGGATTATTCCAATCAAAAATGAGGATGTGCAAAAAGTGCTTTTTAATTTGTGAAATCGTCGCATTGAAATTACTTTGTAGATATTTAATAAAGCTGAGTAACTTCACACAATGTTCATCATAGAGATGAAAAATTCGGTTTATCTTTCACCGGCTCTGGCAACAAACCTTCTTTCACATAGTACAGCACCGTGGATTTTGGTGTCTGACTAAGCTTAACCAAATCATTCATTTTTTTAACATAAGGATTTCCTCTAGGTTGATTTGTTGTGTATTGTAGCGGATAAAAATAAAAAAAGTAAATAGTGTTACTTTACACTTTTATTAAAATTTAATAAAAAGTTGTTCATCACATCATGAACAACTTTCTTAATCAGCTTTAGCTTTCAACTTTTCGCCATAGATCCTTACTGTAAATGACCCCCACTGGATTTTTCTTCGCCCCCATAATAGTTGGAGAAAGATAAACCGCGTGGTGTATTGGAAAAAGCGGTAAAGCAAGGTTTTCCTGTTGGATCTTCTCACTTAATTTTAAGTAAATTTCTGACCGCTCTTTTTCATTTAAGCTTTTCAATGCTTGCTCAAAAAGTTGGTCATATTCCGCATTGGCATAGCCATTTTTATTATCGGGACTTTTAGAATAGAACAAACCCAAGAATGCCATCGGATGATTAAAGTCTGCACACCAGCCAGAACGAATGACTTGGAAATCACCTTTTTGGCGTTTCATCTGTAATGTTTGCCAATTGACTGGTTGAGCATCCACGCGCAACATATCGGACTGCGTCAATTGCCCCACTAAACGTTGCGCGATATTCACATGCAATGGTGCATCATCATAGAGCACATTTAAATGTAGCGGATGTCTTTTCATCAATTTTATTTTGAGCCAATAACTGCTCGGCAACAACAGGCTCCCATCTTGAATCTTGTCCATTTAACATGGCTTTCGGTAAAAAATACGAACTCGGAATTGCCGCTGGAATCTCATTATTCACAATATTCGTAACCGAAACCAACGAAGCAATCGCCTTACGCACATCTGCCTTAGCAACTTTAGGATCTTTCAGATTAAATTCATAAAAATATCCACAAAGCTGTGGAAAATGTTGAAGGTCCGCGTGCACTTCTGGTACATCAAGCACCACATCAAAGTCAGATAATTTAGTGTGCGATAAAAGGCAAATATTCTACACGCTCAAAAAGCCACATTATTTTTTTCTGCCAATAATAGGGTTTTTAGTTAAGTGTATGCTTTTTCACGCTTTCGCTTTCGATCATATAAGCCCCGTTTGTCACCGGGGAATCAGGATCGCGATATTGAGGCACAAGGCTAATATGCGCCAACATTTCCGGCAAATAAGGGTGTTGCTTTATCAAGCTCAATACGTAAAGTGCGGTCATTTTCCGCATAAATTCCTAAACTCTTAAAAGGTTTATTTTTCTCTAAAACGCCTTTCGCATTTTTTAAATTAAGATAAGCCAAATAAGATCTTAATGGACTATTTGATTGAGATAACGCTTGCCAAGAAAGCATCACATCTTGGGCAACTAAAGGATCACCATTTGACCAACGAAGCCCTTCACGCAAGGTAAAGATCCAGGTTTTGTTATCTTTTTGTTTGCCAACTTTCTGCAATACCAGGCACGATTTGTCCTTCCGGATCATAAGCGGTTAAACCTTCATACAAATCACGCAATAAGTTTCTCTTGTTCTGGATAACGCACAAACCAAGGCTCAAAAAGAAGGGAGGGATGAGTAAACGCCCGAGTCAGTAATGTACGATTCGGTTTTTGAAGTATTTCTCTTGTTTGATAGACTGGCTTTGTGTTGGTTGCTCTATCCGTTTCTGTGTTTATCGATTTCTGGCTGTTTAATTTATCACAGCCACTCAATCCAAAAACGACACCTGAAAAATAACCGCACTTTTTAAGCCAAGTAAGGAAAGAATTATCCATTTTTAACGTCTTCTGTTTTAATCCAAAAGAAAAAGAACCAATATTTTACCGCAATTAAAATGGCAATGATCGTTCGACCCACAACGCTTGGGGTAAAATAAAAGCCAATTAAAAAGCATTGTGGTTGAAAACGTTAGAATAGAAATTTTTGCTTTTTTTCGTCAATGCACGACGTTCATTAAAAGGATTTTTAGGTGCTTTTTGATAAAGCTTCGTCCCTAAAAACCATTGCTCTAAACGAGAAGAACCTTTCGCAAAAGAATAAAGTGTAAGCAGTAAAAAAGGTGTTGTCGGAAGAATAGGTAAAAAAATACCAATAACACCTAATATCAAAAGAAATGCATCCAAGAACAATATACATAGCCTTTGATTAAAGAAGTTTTTGGGAAAAACTTAAGTGAAAACAACACCTATAACGATCGCAAGAGCAATGATGCCAGAAAAATGATAATAGAAAAAGGAAGCGCCGTCCATCATAAACCCTAAATAAAAAGTGATACGCAATTATCACTGATTTTTTTAGATTTTTCAACCTTGATATTATAGAATTTGTCGCAATTTATTAAAGAAACTATTAGCAAAAGGAATATTTATGTCTAATCCATTACTTCATATTGAAGGCTTACCTCCGTTTTCTCAAATCAAACCGGAGCATATTCAACCGGCAATCCAAAAACTCATCGAAGAAAATCGTCAAGCCATTGAACAAGTTCTAAAACAACCGCACTTTACTTGGGAAAACTTTTATTGAACCGCTTTTCTGAAGCAGGCGAGCACTTAAGTCGTGCTTGGTCACTCAATCTCTCATTTAAATTCAGTTAAAACAGCCCTGAATTACGTGATGCGTACCAAGCTTGCTTACCACTACTCTCTGAATACAGTACTTGGGTAGGTCAACACGAAGGGTTATACAATGCCTATTTAGCCTTAAAAAATAGCCCTGAGTTTGCAACTTATTCCGTTGCACAAAAAGAAAGCTATTGAAAATGCACTACGTGATTTTGAGCTTTTCAGGTATCGGTTTATCCGAAGAAAAACAAAAAAACGTTATGGTGAGATTGTTGCTCGTTTATCTGAATTAAGCTCACAATTTAGTAATAATGTACTCGATGCCACCATGGGCTGGGAAAAAGTCATTGAAGATGAAAGTGAATTAGCGGGTCTTCCTGAATCTGCATTACTTGCGGCAAAACAATCTGCAGAAAGTAAAGGCTTTAAAAGGCTATCGTTTTACGTTAGAAATCCCAAGTTATTTTGCCAATCATGACCCTATTGTGAAAATGCAGCATTACGCGAAGAAATGTATCGTGCTTATGCGACTCGCTGCTCAGATCAAGGTCCAAATGCTGGTAAATGGGATAACACGGCGATCATTGAAGAAATCATGACGTTACGCGTGGAACTAGCTAAATTGCTAGGGTTTCAATACGTACACTGAACGCTCACTTGCGACCAAAATGGCAGAAAATCCCACAACAAGTGTTAGATTTCTTAAATAACCTTGCGGATCGTTCAAAAAGCACAAGGTGAGAAAGAATTAGCTGAACTCAAAAGCTTATTGTGAAAAAGAATTTGGCGTCACTGAACTTGCGCCCTTGGGATATCAGTTTCTATTCTGAAAAACAAAAACAACATTTATATGCGATCAATGATGAAGAACTTCGTCCTTATTTCCCTGAAGATCGCGTTATTTCGGGCTTTATTTGAATTAATTAAACGTATTTTTAATATTCGTGCAGTTGAACGTTTTGGCGTAGATACTTTGGCACAAAGATGTACGTTTCTTTGATTTAATTGATGAAACCGATGAAGTACGCGGCAGTTTCTATCTCGATCTTTATGCACGCGAAAATAAACGTGGCGGCGCATGGATGGATGATTGTATCGGCAGAAAAACGCAATGCCGACGGTTCAATTCAAAAACCTGTTGCCTATTTAACTTGTAACTTCAATGCGCCTATTGGTGATAAACCTGCGCTATTCACTCATGATGAAGTCACGACTCTCTTCCATGAATTTGGTCATGGCATTCACCATATGCTCACCAAAGTTGATGTGCCGGATGTTGCGGGTATCAATGGTGTACCTTGGGATGCGGTAGAACTTCCAAGTCAATTTATGGAAAAACTGGTGTTGGGAAAAAGAAGCGCTTGATTTTATTTCGGGTCACTTTGAAACGCACGAACCATTGCCAGAAGAAAAATTAAATCAACTTCTGAAAGCGAAAAACTATCAAGCGGCAATGTTTGTGTTACGTCAGCTTGAATTTGGCTTGTTTGATTTTACCCTTCATCATACTTTTGAAGTGGGTAAAGCTAACCAAGTGCTTGATACCTTAAAAGCTGTGAAAGATAAAGTTGCCGTGATTAAAGGTGTTGAATGGGCAAGAGCGCCACATAGCTTTTAGCCATATCTTTGCTGGCGGTTACGCAGCAGGTTATTACAGCTATTTATGGGCTGAAGTGTTATCTGCAGATGCCTTCTCTCGCTTTTGAAGAAGAAGGAATTTTCAATCCAGTTACGGGTAAATCCTTCTTAGATGAAATTCTCACCGCGGCGGCTCTGAAGAACCAATGGTATTATTCAAACGCTTCCGTGGGACGTGAACCTCAACTAGACGCATTGCTTCGCCATAAAGGCATTGCGAACTAATAACTAAAAAAAGAGCGGTCAAATTTTTTGACCGTTTTTTATTTTTCTAATATGCAGAAATTAAAAAAGCCCTCGGTAATCCGAAGGCTTTTATTTTTACTATCGTAATAAAAATTAGCGACGTAAACCTAAACGAGCGATAGTGCTTTTGTATAAAAGCAAGATCAGTACGTTTTAAGTAGTCTAAAAAGTTTACGACGACGAGAAACCATACGTAATAAAACCACGACGACCATGGTGGTCTTTTTGTGCTCAGCAGAAGTGAGCTTGTAAGTGGTTGATTTGTGCAGTTAATAATGCGATTTGAACTTCAGAAGAACCAGTATCTTTCGCATCGCGACCAAATTCAGCAACGATTGCTGCTTTTTTTTCAGTACTTAGAGACATTTTTTACTCCTAAAAGGTAGTGTTATTAATACATCATTCGCCGATCTCTAACTCAGCGATGACAAGGAGCCTGAATTTTAACGATTGAGCAGGATAAAGGCAAGCTTTATTCTACTCATGCCTTAATAAATTAATCTTTCAGCGCTTTAATTTTCTCAATCACGTTCGTGGTTGAACAGCCATTTTCGAAATTCAATACGCGAACATCGCCGCCATTTGCCCACACTTCTTTACTGCCTGCAATCTCTTCTGGTTTGTAATCGCCGCCTTTCACCAATAAATCCGGTAAAATATCGCCAATTAAACGTTGTGGTGTATCTTCATCAAAAGAGACCACCCAATCCACAGAAGCCAAACCAGCCAATACTGCCATACGTGCATTCAGATTGTTAATTGGACGACTTTCACCTTTTAAGCGTTTGACTGAATCATCCGTATTCACGGCAACAATTAAAGCGATCGCCAAGTTTGCGAGCATTTTCTAAATAAGACACATGACCTGGATGAAGAATATCAAAACAACCATTTGTCATCACAATTTTCTCACCGCGCGCTTTAGCATGAGCTACTGCAGTTTTTAATTGGCTTTCTGACATAATGCCGAAGCCTGTTTCAGAACGGCCATGGATTGCATTCTCTAATTCCACAGTAGAAACTGTTGATGTACCCAATTTACCAACCACAATACCTGCCGCCACATTAGCTAAATAGCAAGATTCTTCAAAAGAACGGCCATCTGCGAAGTGCAGTTGCTAAGACACTGATTACGGTATCGCCCTGCACCCCAGTTACATCAAACACTTCTTTTGCAACGTTGGTAAATGGAAATGGCTCTTGATTTGGACGAAGTAATGTCATGCCTTTTTCTAGAGCGCGTCACTAAAAGTGCGGTCAATTCGATGTCTGAAATTAATTTTAAACCTTTCTCAATAATCTCTTCTTCAGAATCACACTTACCTCACCACCGCTTCAAACTCTGACATATTTGGTGTCAGTAAAGTCGCACCACGATAACGTTCAAAAATCTGTACCTTTTTGGATCGATTAACACGGGTACGTTTCTGCTTTACGTGCAATTTGGATCATCTTTTGCACATCTTTTAATGTACCTTTACCGTAATCAGAAAGCACTAACGCACCAAATTTTTTTCACTTCTGCTTCTAATTTCGCAAGCAACTCATTACATTCCACGTTTTGGAAATCTTCTTCAAAAGTCCAAACGTAGTAATTGTTGATGACGAGACAAAAATACGTAATTTCGTAATGGTTGGGTGAGTATCCAATGCCACAAAAATTACAATCAATTTTTGATGTTGTAATAAATTGGTTAAGGCTGCACCTGTTTTCATCTTGACCAATTAAACCTAAAATTTGCACAGGTACATTAAGAGAAGCAATATTCATTGCCACGTTTGCTGCACCACCTGCTCGCTCTTCATTATCTTGTACACGAACCACAGGAACTGGTGCTTCTGGGCGAAATACGATTAGCTGCACCAAACCAGTAACGGTCAAGCATGACATCGCCTAACACTAATACTTTTTCGCTTGATTAAAATTGGCAGAATATTGAGCCATTTTGAAATCTCTCTGTTGGAATAATAAAAATTTAGTGCAATTTTACCACAACTCAAATTTGCGATAAACTACACGCCGAACTAACCAGAAAAAGAATTATGAAAACGAAAAACTCCCTCAATTTCAACTGCACTTTCTAGCCCCTAAATACTGGGGATTTTGGCTTAGTGTGGCGATTTGGCGAAGCCTTTTGTTACTTCCCCTATCCAATTTTACGTCACATCGGCAACGGCTTAGGCTGGCTTTTTCTCAAAAACTAAAAGTGGAAAACGTCGTGCTGCGATTGCTCGCCGAAATCTTGAGCTCTGCTTCCCAGAAATGCCCTGAGCAAGAACGTGAAGCCATTTTGTAAGAAAAACTTTACGTGCCGTTGGTATGGCGATTATTGAAACCGGCATCGCGTGGTTTTGGTCCGATGCGCATTAAAAATGGTCAAAAATTGAAGGCTTAAATTATTTAAAAGAAAATGCTCAAGACGGCATTGTCTTTGTGGGTGTTCATTTCCTCACTCTTGAGTTAGGCGCACGTATTGTGGGCTTACATCATCCTGGCGTAGGCGTTTATCGTCCAAATGACAATCCTGTATTGGATTGGCTACAAATCAAAGGTCGCTTACGTTCAAATAAAGATATGCTGAACCGAAAAGATCTACGTGGAATGTTCAAAGCTTTACGCAAAGGTGAAACCATTTGGTATGCCCCTGATCATGACTACGGCAGAAAAAATGCCGTATTTGTGCCTTTCTTTGCTGTACAAGAAGCGGCAACTACTACGGGGAGTTATTATCTACTTAAATCCGCACCAAATTGCAAAGTCGTACCATTTGCTCCATTACGCAATAGAGATGGCTCAGGCTATACGGTCAGTATTTCGCCACCAGTGGATTTTTCTGATCTTTCAGATGAAACTGCAATCGCTGCAAGAATGAATAAAGTCGTGGAAAAAGAAATCTTAAAAGGTGTGGAACAATACATGTGGCTACATCGTCGATTTAAAACCCGTCCAACTGAAGATGAGCCGAGTTTATATTCATAAGTTCGGTTGATTTTTCATCTGTTTTGAATGCTAAAACGACATATCGAAAAATAAGGAAAATTTTCCTTATTTTTCTTGATCTTTATATAATTAAATTATATAATGAATCTTGTTTTAGATAGTAAACTTGTGTTTATGACAAACACACTATTGGCTAGTGCATTCCCCACTCCTTTTTGCACTAGCCATGAAATCTCTTACCATATCTCACCCTTTTCTTTTTTCTTAGAAATCATGAACAATCTAGAACTTGAACGTTTACTAAACGAAAAACTTAGTACAGACAGAATTAATGATTATGCGCCTAACGGTTTGCAAGTAGAAGGCAAAAAGCGGAGATCAAAAAGATCATCACGGGTGTCACCGCAAGCCAAGACACTAATTGATTATGCTGTTGCACAACAAGCTGATGCAGTACTTGTCCACCACGGCTATTTTTTTGGAAAAAGTGAAAACCCTTGTATTCGCGGCATGAAAGGCAAACGCATCAAAACCTTACTTGTGAATGACATCAATTTATATAGCTACCATTTACCCTTAGATGTTCACCCTGAATTAGGCAACAACGCAAAACTTGCTCAGTTATTAGGGATTAGCGATCTTCAACCTTTAGAAAATAGCTCAACTCAGTATTCCTGTTTGGGGAACGTTGAAAAAGAGCCCGTCACTGCTGAAGAATTTGCGCAACGTATTGAACAAGTGCTTCAACGCAAACCATTAATTTGCACCGAAAATGGACCGCACTTAATCCGTAAAATTGGCATTTGTACCGGTGGCGGACAAGGCTATATTGATTTAGCTGCAGCACAAGGTTGTGATGCCTTTTATTACCGGTGAGGTTTCGAGCAAACCATTCACTCTGCTCGTGAGCAAGGTATTCATTTTCTTTGCGGCAGGTCACCATGCGACTGAACGCTATGGCATTAAAGCATTAGGAGAATGGTCTAGCGGCTGAATATGGCTTGGATGTAGAATTTAAAGATATTGATAATCCGGCCTAACTGGTACAAAGTGTGATTGATTGCCGAAAGCACACAAAAACAAGTATAATCTTGTCGATTTTTAACTCAAAACATAGGAAAAATATGGGTTTCTTAACTGGTAAACGTATTTTAGTGACAGGTCTTGCAAGCAACCGTTCTATCGCTTACGGGATCGCAAAAAGCAATGAAAGAACAAGGCGCTGAACTTGCTTTTCACTTATTTAAACGATAAATTACAACCACGCGTAGAAGAATTTGCACAAAGAATTTGGTTCTGACATCGTCTTACCTTTTAGACGTAGCGACCGATGAAAGCATCCAAAAACTGCTTTTTGCTGAATTAAGCAAACGTTGGGAAAAATTTGATGGTTTTTGTACACGCTATCTGCATTCGCACCAGGCGATCAATTAGATGGTGATTACGTCAAACGCGGCAACGCGTGAAGGCTACCGTATTGCTCACGATATCAGCGCATTCAGCTTTCGTTGCATGGCACAAGCGGCTCGTCCTTACTTTCAAATCCAAATGCAGCGTTATTAACGCTTTCTTACTTAGGTGCAGAGCGCGCAATTCCTAACTCACAACGTGATGTGTTTAGCAAAAGCGTCTCTTGAAGCGGCAACTCGCGTAATGGCAGCTGATTTAGGTAAAAGAAGGTATTCGTGTGAATGCGATCTCTGCTGGGTCCAATCCGCACCTTTAGCAGCATCAGGTATTAAAAAACTTTAAGAAAAATGCTTTGCTACCTTTCGAGAAAAACTCGCAGCATTACGCCGCACAGTTACTATCGAAGATGTGGGTAACTCAGCAGCATTCTTATGCTCTGATTTAGCATCGGTATCACTGGTGAGATCGTTCATGTAGATGCAGGTTTCAGCATCACCGCAATGGGCGAATTAGGCGAAGAATAATTTTTCGTACAATCTATTTTTAGGCAGGCTTTTCAGTCTGCCTTTTCTCTTTTTAAAATATAACTATGTTTCCAAGATAATCCTTTACTCGCACAGCTTAAACAACAAATCCACGATAGCAAAGAACACGTTGAAGGTGTGGTAAAAAGTACTGATAAAGCTTATGGTTTTTAGAGTGCGATAAAAAAAGCTACTTTATTGCCCCACCAGCAATGAAAAAAGTGATGCACGGTGACAAAATCAAAGCCACCATTGAAAAGCAAGGCGATAAAGAACAAGCTGAACCTGAAGAATTAATTGAGCTAATGCTCACGCGCTTTATTGCCAGTGCGGTTCAATAAAGACAAGAAATTGCAAGTTTTGGTTGATCATCCAAGTATCAATCAACCCATCGGCGCACAACAAGCTAAATCCGTCAAAAGAAGAATTACAAGAAGGCGACTGGGTGGTCAGCTAAATTTAAAAACGCACCCATTACGTGATGATCGCTTTTTCTATGCCACCATCAATCAATTTATCTGCCGTGCTGATGATGAATTAGCCCCTTGGTGGGTGACATTGGCACGTCATGAGCAATCTCGTCATCCTGTGCAAGGTGCAGAAAGTTATGAAATGTTAGATCAACAAACTCGCGAAGATCTGACCGCACTTCATTTTGTCACTATTGACTCTGAAAGCACGCAGGATATGGACGATGCCCTTTACATAGAACCTATCGAGCAAAATGGTACACAAACCGGCTGGCGATTAGTCGTTGCCATTGCGGATCCAACAGCTTACATTGCATTAGATTCACAAATTGAAAAAGATGCGAAACAGCGTTGTTTTACCAATTATTTGCCTGGCTTTAACATCCCTATGTTGCCGCGTGAATTGTCTGATGAATTATGCTCATTAATGGCAAATGAAACTCGCCCTGCATTAGTATGTTACATCGAAACGGATCTTGCGGGCAACATCACGGCTAAACCGCATTTTGTGTCTGCTTATGTGCAATCTAAAGCGAAATTAGCTACAACAAGATGTCAGATTATTTAGAACAGGCAGATAACGCATGGCAACCGGAAACATCAGAAATTGCACAGCAAATTGATTGGTTACATCAATTTACCAGAGCACGTATTCAATGGCGCAAGACTCATTCTCTGTTATTTAAAGAAAAACCGGATTACTCCTTTATGCTCACTGAAAATGGCAAAGTGGCAGAAATCAAAGCGGAATATCGTCGTATAGCCAATCAAATCGTCGAAGAATCGATGATTATTGCCAATATCTGTGCTGCACAATTTTAGCTGAGACAAGCGCAAACAGGGTATTTTCAATACGCATATGCGGTTTTGATAAAGAAAATTCTTAGAGAATGCGCATCAATTTCTTAATGGCAAATTTAGCTGATGAACAAAATCAGCTGAGCTTGCTGAGCGTTATTCAGTAGAAAATTTGGCGACATTAAACGGTTATTGCCAAATGCGCCATGATATTGAACCGATTGAAGGCGACTATTTAGAATTCCGTTTGCGTCGTTATTTAACCTTTCGCCGAATTTAAATCGGAACTAGCACCGCACTTTTGGTCTTGGGATTAGAAGGTATGCGACATGGACATCACCATATCCGTAAATATTCTGATATGGTGAACCATCGTTTAATTAAAGCAGTATTGACACAACAAGCTTGTAAAAAACCACAAGATGAAGTGCTTGCGCGATTACAAGAAGCACGCCGTCAAAATCGCTTTGGTTGAACGTGATATTGCAGATTGGTTATATTGTCGCTATCTTGCTGATCAAAGTCGCTGAAAAACGCTGAATTTGATGCAGAGGTGCAAGATGCGATGCGTGGAGGTTTACGTGTTCAATTATTAGAAAATGGGTGCATCCATGTTCGTGCCCAGCCTCCACTTTGCATCCAAATAAAGATGAAATGCAAGTGAATGCTGATGAATTAGCGCTGTATATTCAAGGGGAACGTCGTTACAAAATCGGGTGATTTAGTGAAAAGTGAAAACTTACTCGAAGTGAGAGAAGAGACTCGTAGTATTGTCGGTCAGCTAATCATTTAATGACCACTTCCCTTGCTAATACTACAAATACCGCTCGTTACACAACGGGCGGTATTTTTATAGCTCGAAGTTGTGACAATATTTTTGTACGTTGATAGAATCAAATGGATTTTGGGGATAGATTGAAAGATGAGCAATATCGATATAAGGTATTATAGATATCCCCGCCTTAAAGAAAGCGGGGATAAAATGAAACGTTTAGGCTGAAATTACATTTTAGGAATATCACACCAGATGAAAGCACGTCTTGAATATCAGATTTTAAGACATCTGCTTTTGGTCCATAAATCGCTTGGATACCAGAGCCTTTTCACGATAAAGCCCATTGCGCCCTGCTTGTTTCCAACTTGCTTCATCACCCACTAACTCTGGATTATGTACGGTGATACGTAAACGTGTCATACAAGCATCAACATCTGCAATATTATTACGTCCACCAAGTAAGTTGATGATTTGAATAACTTGCGCGCTAGCATCCGCAACTTTTTGGGCTCATTGCTAGAAGCTTCATCTGAACCTTTTTCGCATCATAGTTACCATTACGGCCTGCTGTCGCGAGATTAAATTTCTTAATCATAAAGTTCGCGATAAAGAACATGGCTACAGCAAACAGGATAGATACCCAAATAAAGTTGATCACATCCATACCGATACCGGCTTTAATCGCCATTGGTGTACGTGTTAAGAACTCAATGTTACCGAATGAATGCACACGTAAGTCAACAATATCTGCCATGGCGAAAAGCACAACCTTGTACTAACGCATAAACAATATAAAGCGGTAAAGCGACAAACATAAACATGTATTCAATTGGTTCGGTCACACCAGTTAAGAACACCGCAAGTGCAGAAGAAAGGAAAATGCCTTTTATAGAGTTTTTCTTGTCTTCATCCACATTGATATACATGGCGAGAGTCAAGCCCATTAAGATACCGGTTGAACCTATCATTTGTCCCTACTTTTGAAGCGAGCTAGGTGTCACAGTTGAAAGTAGTTCGTTATATTGCGTTAAATTACCTGCATCTTTAAGGTTAATTAAGTCAGAAATCCCATGCAAGCCATAGTGGGTCTTGACCAAATACTTGTTTACCTTGTTGTACACCCGGTTAAGAATTCATAAGTACCACCTAATGAAGTGTAGTTCATTGGGATAGTTAACATGGTGTAAACCAAATGGAAGTAATAGACGCTCTAAAGGTACCATAAATAAATGGTGCTAAAATTGGCGCTGAGTTTTGTGAGTTAGCAATCCATTGACCGAAAATGATTAATTCCTGTCTGAACTAAAGGCCAGAATAATGATAGGAAGATCGCCACTAATACAGAACGATAAATAACAACAGAAAGGAACAAAACGTTTACCATTAAAGAACGTCAGTACTTCAGGTAATTTACGGAAATTGTAGTAACGATTAAAGTTGTTGCCCCCACAAAACCAGCGATAATACCAACGAATACACCCATATTTAACGCAGGTTGCCCAAGCACATTCACAAAGTAATTCATGCACAGGAATTTCACCAGCTAATACTGTACTGACATATGCATTTTGGATCCGCTAGCATTTCAAGTTTCACACCGAAAAAGTGACCGGTAATTAAGTTAATTAAAAATGAAAGCCAGCTGCCTGCAAATGCCCCACCTGCACGCTCATTTGCCCAGCTACCACCAATCGCTAAAGCAAATAATAAATGAAGGTTACCAATAATCCCCAACCAATTTGGGCGATAATGTTTCCGACAAGCGCTAGCCATTCCGCATCGCTAATCAAAGGCAGTGAGTTACCAATACTCACCATTAAACCCGCGGCTGGCATCACAGCAATCACAACCATTAGGCACTTACCGAATTTTTGCCAAAATTCAAAAACTGAGCATTTTTTTCATATTGATTCTCCTACAAGATGAGGAGCTACTTCTACGCCAAAAATGGTCGGAAACAATCGGTTTATTTTTATCATTAAAAATAACCTGACTGGATAAAACCCTTTTACTTGGTTTAAAAATATAATCTAATCGCTTTTTCTTCACTATGGCCTTTCCAACCGTCAATCGCTTTCTCCACAGTGATACCGCTATCCTTTCTGCTCTGTCATTTCAAATGTATCGAATAAGCCTAAGGATTTAATCTGCTGGTAAGCTTGCTGATCGCTTATTGCATCAGTATTGAAATCGCCCCATCAGGATTTTCAGATTCGCACTCTGACTTCGCTCTACAATATAACGAACATTATCAAGTTGGTTTTCACCCATCACAATTTGGCAAATTGATGTGGCAAGAATAACATTCAATTAACTGGCCTTGATATTCTACCGTCAAGTCAATGATTTTTACGCGAGAGAATCGAGTCAAGACGTTGATGTTGGCTACAATAAAACGCATCAACATCATAAACAGGGCAAAGCGTGTTAAAAACGCAATGCCCTCATCATATTTATCGTAACCAATATGCGAATTGCTCCAAAAAGCGAGTATTTTCTCTGCAACGCGTTGATTGATTTTATTTAACAGAATGACACCATAGTTATCTTGCTTTAACGTTGGCGAAATAGCAGGAGACGACATCAATTGATTAACCTCTTGTAGGGCAATAACGTCATAACCCTTTTCCACAATAGTCTCAGCAAGAATCTTATTTTTTCCGCTTGGTTGGCTTCTAACCAAGCGTGTACAATCAGGGTAAGTAGTTTCATTGCTTTCCCCTTAGCCCTCACAATGCCAAATGTCTGCATTATATTGAGCGATCGTGCGGTCAGATGAGAAGAAGCCCGCATTTTGCGATATTGTGAACGACTTTCTCATTCCAACTATCTTGATCTTCATAATCAGCTAAGATTTGTTCTTTCGCTTCAACATAAGCATTAAAAGTCAATTAACGTCATAAACCAGTCTTTTATTCAATAATTCGTTATAAAGACGTTCTAAACGTGTTTTTATTGCCCTAATTTCACCACAGCAGGATTTAGAATAAAATCGACCGCTCTTTTAATATCTTTTGTCGTTTTCATAATACGCTTTTTGAAACATAACCTGCTGTTTCATAAAGTTTAATAATGCTTTCTGAATCTTTACCGAATGTATAGATATTTTCAGCACCAGCTAATTCTGCAATTTCAACATTAGCGCTGTCCATTGTGCCTAAGGTTAACGCGCCATTCAGCATAAATTTCACATTACCATGTACCGGAAGCTTCTTTAGAGGCAAGTGAAATTTGTTCTGAAATATCGGTTGCAGGAATCAGTTTTTTTCCGCCACGCTCACATTATAGTTTTTCCACTAAATGGACGTTTAAATACTTATTCACTTCAGGATCATTATTGATTAACTCAGATAAACAAAGAATTAAGTGAATAATATCCTGTGCAATGATATAAGCAGGTGCCGCTTTTCCGCCGAAAATCACGGTAATTTTACGTTTTGGTAATTTACCTGCTTTAATTTCTAAGTATTTATGAATCACATAAAGCGCATTCATTTTGTTGGCGTTTATATTCATGGAAACGCTTAATTTGCTGTATCAATGATTGAATTTTCATCTAAATCAATACCTTTATTTTTCTTTAAGGTATGCTTTTAATGCCAATTTGTTTTCAAACTTAATTTTCGCTAATTGTTGATGAACCTTTTTATCATCTTTAAAGGCTAACAATTTTTCTAATTTTGTTGCATCATGCAAATACTCATCGCCAATCAATTCTTTGATGTAAGCCGCTAATGCTTGGTTAGAAAACTCTAACCAACGGCGGAAATGTAATACCGTTTGTCTTATTATTGAATTTTTCAGGATATAACGCATAGAACGCTTTAAGTTCTGAATTTTTCAAAATCTCCGTATGTAATGCCGCCACACCATTCACAGAATTTGAAAAGTGGATGTCCATGTGCGCCATATGCACACGTTTTTGTTTATCAATAATTTGTACGGCAGGATCTTTATACTCGGCACGCACTAATTTCATCTAATTTTTAATGATCACCACTAAATGAGGCACCACTTCATCTAAATAAGCGAGTGGCCATTTTTCTAATGCTTCAGCCAAAATTGTATGGTTGGTATAGCCCACCATATTACGTACAATTTCAACCGCTTCTGCAAATTTAATCTGATGTTTTTCCGTTAATAAGCGAATTAATTCAGGAATCACCATTGAAGGGTGAGTATCGTTGATCTGAACATACGCATAATCGGCTAAATCATGTAAATTACTGCCACGTGCAATCGCTTCATCAATTAATAACTGTGCCGCATTTGATACCATGAAGTATTGTTGATAAATACGCAGTAATTCCCCATTTTTATCTGAATCATCTGGATAAAGGAATAATGTTAGATTTTCTTCAATCGCAGTTTTATCAAACTCAATACCTTTTTAATCAGTTTAGGATTCACTGATTTAATATCAAATAAATTGAGATAGTTTTTCGTGTCTTTCTTATAACCTAGAATATCAATACGATCTAGTTTAGAGGTTAACGTAAATTTCTTAAATGGCACCTCATAGCTAATATCCGTTGGAATTAACCAAGAATTATCTTCAATCCAATCATTAGGCTCCGCATGTTGTTCATTCTTTTTAAAGACTTGTTTGAACAACCATAATGATAATTTAAACCTACCCCTCAGCATTTAAAACCAAGGGTAGACATGGAATCAATAAAACAAGAAGCCAAACGACCTAAACCACCATTTCCTAAAGACGGTTCTAGGCTCAATATCTTCAATATGGCTTAATGATTTACCCGCACTTTCTAATTCTCCTTTAATATCTTGATACACACCAAGGTTAATTAGTTATTAGAAAGTAATTTACCGATTAAAATCTCTGCTGAGATATAGTAAACCTTACGTTTACCTGTGTTTTTAAGTTTATCTGCGAGAAAGTGCTTTTTACGTAATTTAATAATTGAATATAAGTTTCTTTTATCACTTAATTGTCAAGCGATTTATTGGTTTCGTTTTTTACAAATGTACTAAATTTAATCATAGGGATTTCCTGATTAGCTCGTTGATATAACGTGGTCATTTTTGCTAAAAAGTCTTTTTTATCTTGTGTTAAATCTGATTGCTGCATTCTCCATTGCCAGTTTCCACCAATTGTTGAAGGAACATTCATTCTTGAACTATCAGGCAAATCTAAAATATCTTGCATTGTGGCAATCGCAGTATTGTTGACCGTTGCAAAGAGCTGACGAATCATTGCTTGGCAAATCGACTCATTATTATGACGGTGCGTATAATCATTGATATATTGCTGCTGTTGGGCGGTAAGACCGTTATACCAACCATTGGTCACATCATTATCATGCGTGCCTGTATAAACAATAGAATGCGGTATGCAATAATGCGGGCTATCTAAGCTTTTTCCCGCTGATATCTTCAAAAGCCAAATTGCAGGATCTTCATGCTCGGGTAATTACAATCTGCAAGCAGTTTTCTAGCTTTATCATCAATATTACCTAAATCTTCGGCAATAATCGGTAAATTGCCCAATTGCTCTTTAACAGCTTTAAATAAATCATAGCCTGGACCTGGCTGCCAGCTACCATATTTGGCAATACTCGGCTTTTTCCATCCACTTGCCAATAATCGGAAAAACCTTTGAAATGGTCAATGCGAAGTACATCATAAATTTTGAAGCTTTCTTCAATACGAGTGAATCCACCACGCATAGCCTTGTTTTTATGCTCTTCCCAATCGTAAAGCGGGTTACCCCAAAAGCTGCCCCGTTGCACTGAATTGATCAGTCAGGAACCCCTGCGACAAAAAGAGGATTACGTTCTTTATCTAATTGGAAGAGTTCTGGTTTTGTCCAAACTTCAACGCTATCTGCCGCCACATAAATCGGCATATCACCGATAATCTTAATGCCCCTTTGATTCGCGTAATCTTTTAATTCAGCCCCATTGTTTGAAGAAGAAATATTGCGTCACTTTAAAGTACTGAATTTGATCCGCTAACATAGTACGATATTTTTCTAATGTTTTTGGATCACGCGCTACCGCTTTTTATCATCCCATTTTCTGCAATGCTTGATTGCCGAAAATGCTCTTTAATTGCCATAAACTCAGCAAAATCGTCTAGCCACAAGCGGTTGTTTTTCTCAAAACTCTTGAAATCAGCTTGGAATGATTGATTCGCTAAAAAATGTTTTACTGCCGTTTCTAAAATTGGACGGCGCGCAGAGAAGATTCGTTCATAATCCACACTAGTTGGATCTTCACCAAAAATTGACTGATGCATAATCCGCTTCTTTCAATAAGCCCATTTGGGGCTAATAAATCAAAATCAATAAAGGTGAGTATTACCTGCAATCGCAGAGAAAGATTGATAAGGTGAATCACCATAACTGGTGGTGGTAAGCGGAAGAATTTGCCAATAAGTTTGTTTGGTTTCAACTAAAAATCGACAAAACTCATAAGCTGATTGCCCAAAACTACCAATACCGAATGCATTTTGGTAGCGAGGTAATGTCATAAGAACACCACTTGAACGAGTAAGCATAATATTTCCTAGGAAGTCATGATTTTGGCTCATTCTAACCTAAACATATTTTAACGCAACAACTTTTATACGTAAAAGTTTAAACCATTTTTCGTAAAAGAGTGATATCTATCACATTTTATACGTATAACATTTATGGGTTTTTATGATATGCTATGAGCTATACCTATGGAACGAATGGTCGATAAAAGGATTAAAAATGAGTAAGTACAAGAAGGTTTATAACGATATAAAAACCCAAATTAACAGTGGTAATTTAGCGCCATTGCAAGAACTTCCGAGTGAAAATGAACTCATGCAAAGCTACGGTTTTTCCAAAGATACTATTGAAAGCACTTTCTACTTGAAATTGATGGCTATATTCAAAAGCAACAAGGTCGAAATTCGATTGTTTTAGAGCATGACTTATCTAAGCCACAAATGCTTTCTGAAATTAAAACCGTTAGCGAATTAAACAGTGCCTCAACACACCAAGTAAAAACCACATTAACTAGCTTGTATATTGTGCAAGGCAAGAAGAATTGATGGATATCTTTAATGTCAATGATCAGATCGATTTCTACCGCATTGCTCGTCTCCGTGAAATTGATGGTGAAGCGGTTGAGCATGAAGTGTCTTATTTTGATCGCCGCATCGTGCCTTTTATTAGCCGAGAAATCGCTGAGCACTCTATTTATCACTACTTTAGAAAACGAATTAAAAATTAAGAAATTAGCCACTCACAACGAAAAATTGTCTTTCGTTATGCAAATGAAGAAGAAAAAAATGCGATCGATCTTGGTGAATATGACATGGTTGTGAATGTGACGAGTACCACTTATTTGGCTGATGGGCGACCATTTCAATATGGGAGTATTAGTTATCGACCAGATAAGATTGCATTTACATCAACAGCAAAAACGACATGTCTAGCTTTTTGTAAATGATAAGCTGTAATTTAAAAATTCATAAAAAGAGCGGTCAATTTTGATCTGACCGCACTTTTCTATTTAAGCTACTTTAACCAAAATTGTCCTTTTAGAGAGCTTTTCCAGCGTCATCAGTACTAACCCACCAATCATCAAGTTAGCAAAGATAAACGCACAGTTTCCAACCCGCTCAGTACGTGATGATGAACAAAGAAACTGCCCTGTTTGCTAAAGAAGCTAATCCGAATGAAAAGACCAAAACCAATATTCATCCCTTTTTCACTAATCCAAGGAAAAAGTCGAATTAAAAAGAACATTTGTAAAAAGCCGTATCCCCATAAGAGCTTTAACGAAAAGATCGATCTCCCCCATTAATCGATAAGTAAGCCGAGGATCCCACGAATGCCGGTGCTAAAATGATCCCCATGGTTGGACGAAATTGAGGTTCAATCTGCAACACACGTAAACGCTGTAATAATGCTGGTTCATAAATAATCCAAGCAATCATCCTCGCCCCTAAGAACAAATAGCCTAAATCTTGATAGCCTAGTAAGGCTAATGATGAGGCACTTGTAAAGTTAGTCGCCACAGAGGGTAAATCAAAACGGTGGCAGTGTCGATTTTTCCTCAAATGTGCCATCTTTCCATAACGCACTAGTACGCACTGAAGCAAACAATAATTGCCCAATTGTCCCGATCCAAATTAATCCCTCACCAATGAGAGAAACCAACGATGCAGAATATCCCGCTTAACATCGTTGTAATCGGTATTAAAGGCAAGAAAAGAAAAACGTATCGGACAGCAATATTCATCGCGTACTTCGTGAGCAAATAAATCATTTTATAAACATAAAGCAAGACGAAAAGTGCCCATACTGAGAACAGACGTTACGCCAATAATATCACTCACATTCCGAGAAAAGAGAGCGTATCGCGCATATGCAGCCAAGCTAAAGATAAGGCACCTAAACCTAATGGAATCGCAAAAATACCCTAGTTGAGCATGGAAATGGTCGTTTATCAGTCATTATTATTCTCCTAAAAATTGATACCTAATAAGATTACCTCTAAACGCATGAATATTGATGTGGATTTATCTCAAAGACTAGAATAAAAATCTCATTTCTCTAAACGAGAAAGGGCTAATAAACATTAGCCCTAAATTGAATTAATATATTTTTGATTATTTGCAGATCACTTCTAGTCCGCCCATGTGAGGACGTAATACTTCTGGCACCGTAATTGAACCGTCTGCATTTTTGGTAGTTTTCAAGCACGGCCACTCAATGTACGACCAACTGCCAAACCAGAGCCATTCAATGTATGCACTAAGCGAGTTTTCTTATCCCCTTTCGCTTTGCAACGTGCTTGCATACGACGCGCTTGGAAATCCCACATGTTAGAGCAAGAAGAAATCTCACGGTAAGTATCTTGTGCAGGCACCCACACTTCTAAGTCGTAAGTTTTGCAAGAACCAAAGCCCATATCACCAGTACAAAGTAATACTTTACGATATGGTAAATTTAAAAGTTGTAATACTTTTTCTGCATGGCCTGTTAATTCTTCAAGCGCTTCCATCGATTTATCAGGATCAACGATTTGTACCATTTCCACTTTATCGAATTGGTGCATACGAATTAAACCACGGGTATCACGACCATAAGATCCCGCTTCAGAACGGAAACATGGTGTATGTGCAGTCATTTTGATTGGCAAATCTGCTTCATCAACAATCACATCACGGACAAGGTTAGTCACCGGCACTCTGCTGTCGGAATTAATGCGTAAGGTTGTTCACCTTCTAGCGCTAAAGTATGGAATAGATCTTCACCGAATTTTGGTAATTGACCTGTTCCATAAAGGGTCGTATGGTTGACTAAATAAGGTACATAAGCTTCTAAATAACCATGTTGTTCGGTATGAAGATCTCAGCATAAATTGTGCTAATGCACGGTGCATTTTAGCAATTTGGCCTTTCATTACCGCAAAGCGCGCACCCGCTAATTTAGCCCCTGCTGCAAAATCTAAGCCATTGGCATCTTCACCTAGTGACACGTGATCTTTGATCTCAAAATCAAATGTACGCGGTGTACCCCAACGTAAAATTTCTTTATTTTCAGTATCATCTTTACCTAATGGCACTTCATCTGCCGGAAGGTTTGGAATGCTTAATGCGATTTGATTGATTTCTGCTAACACGGCATCAAGTTGAGTTTTCGCTTCGTTAAGCTGTTCGCCCATGTTATCCACTTCAGCCAATAATGGCGCAATGTCTTCACCTCGTGCTTTTTGCCGCACCAATAGCTTTAGAACGCGCGTTACGCTCTGCTTGTAATGTTTCAGTTTTTACTTGTAAATCTTTGCGTTGTTCTTCTAATGCGGTAAGTTTTTCCGTATCAAGAATAAAGTTACGTTTTACTTTTAATTTTTCTGCTACTTCAGCCAGATTATTACGGAGTAAATTTGGATCGATCATTGGAATTCCCTATTTTTCATTATGAAACAGATACCTTTTATTCTAGCATGCTTTTGACCAAATAAACCAGTTAAAACCCTGATTTTTTTCTTTTTATTAATCTCGTCAAAAACATCAAATTTTATGACCGCACTTTAGCCATGATTTAATTTTTGTGATCTCTGTCAAATTCTGAGAATGAGACACTAGAAACAGCAGTTCTATAATGAAAATGAACGTTAACTCAAGAGGAGTAACCTATGTTTCCTGAATTTCAGTGATTTAATCACTAATCTTTAAAAACAAAAGATGCTTATTTTGATCGCTTGTTTGAAAAACACAATGTATTAGACCAAGAGATCGATAAGATTGATAACATAGAACTCGCTACTCATACGGAAATTGAGAACTTGAAAAAAAGAAAAATTACGGATTAAAGACGAGCTCTATCAATACTTGAAAAGAAAGCAGCTGAGTAGTTGGTTTATGTGAAAGCAAAGTGCGGTGAAATTTACCGCACTTTTTGTTTTAAGCGAGTTTTTGCTTTTTGAGAGCCAAGATAAATCGCGACCACTGTCAGCACTGCACCCGCCCATTGCCAGCGATTAATGGGGTTTATCTAAAAGCCAAAATAATCAATCACAAGCACCACCACTAGCTGAGAAAGAAGCAATAAATCCCAGAATAGCACGCGCGCCACGACCAACATCAGGGCGGCGTAGACTTTTACTTTTATCCATTAAATAAACATCGCCCAGACTGGCAAGCTACTAGCCATAAAGAATAAAATGAGTAGGCTGTTATAGCTGAGTTTCCATTTATTTACACTGTGTAAGAGCAATACAGCCGCTATCACTAAGTGAAGCAGAAAATAAATGCCGTATGCGAAAACGTTCGAATAAACAACCTCACTTGAGCCTTGATAAACAATAAAAATCAGTACTGCCAACGCATTAAGCGCAAGCAGTAAAATCATCAATAATGGTAGTAATGCAATGAAACCTTGCAGACGATTACGAGAAACAGACAAACATAAATTCGCTAACAAGACGCCCATTACAGCTTGTGCCAGTGGATTATATTGCATGAAATTCGGTGTTGGATTGCCGAAGAAAATCATCAAATAGGCAATGACACCCAATCCACTCACCAAAGATGCCATTAAGAGAAAACCACGGCGAGCAACTTCATCTTTAGGTTGTTTCCACACTGCATATACGGCAGATAACCCGCATAAGCTGACAATATCAGTCATCACGTAATGATGTGGTGAGGCCAAGCTCATCCCTAGCCAAAACGAACCAATAAAGTGCAAAACAGACATTTGCTTTTAATTAAAACGTCCACGCTGCCCTGGACAAATTTCGCCTTTAATAAAAGGCAACTAAACAAAAGCAATTGGGCAATCAGCACGCCAAAGGCTAAATGAGGAATCAATTTTTCAGCAAGTTGCAAAGATTCTATGCAAAAATCGATCATTAATAGCAACCCAATTGGCAATATCGCAAGAAATGCAGGCCAAGGGTTTGGATTGTTCTTCTGACATAAAAATTCTCGATTAGAAAAAGAAGGCGTCATTATGCAAAATTTACGGCTTTTTAATGACTTTCGCTGCATTTTTGCCTCATTCCCTTTTAAAATAAGCAAAATGATAACCGCACTTTAGGAACCACAAAAAAATGCTATTAAGCGTACTTTATATTATTGGAATTACCGCCGAAGGAATTACCGGCGCATTAGCCGCTGGACGAGAAAAAATGGATATTTTCGGGGTAATTATTATTGCCTGTGTGACGGCGATTGGCGGTGGTACAGTACGCGATGTATTATTAGGGCACTACCCTGTTGGCTGGGTTAAACATCCTGAATATTTCATCATGGTAGCTGGTGCGGCAGTATTAACAGTTTTTATTGCGCCGTTCATCAAACATTTTATGCGCTACTTTCGCACCATTTTCTTGGTATTAGATGCCTTAGGATTAATCGTGTATTCCATCATCGGTGCACAAATTGCCATTGATATGGGTTATGGCTTTTACCGTTACATCCATTGCAGCAACGGTAACGGGTGCATTTGGTGGTGTATTACGTGATTTACTTTGTAACCGCATTCCTCTTGTATTCCAAAAAGAACTTTACGCCAGCGTGTCATTCTTCTCCGCAGCTATGTATATGGCATTCAACACATTCAATTAGATCATACATTTACGATTTTACTGACTTTATTCAGTGGTTTTTCATTGCGTTTACTTGCTGTTCGATTTGGCTGGGGACTACCTGTTTTCGATTTCCAAGAGCAAGAAGATGAAAACAATGATAAATTACCGAAGAAACAAAAATAATTAAAAAGGAATAATTATGTTAGAACAAATGGGCAAACAGGCTAAAGATGCAGCCTTTATTTTTAGCGCAGTTAAACACCACTGAAAAATCATGCACTCAGTATTATTGCAGATCAATTAGAACAACAAGCGGATCGTATTCTATGCGCAAACCAAAAAAAGATATTGAAATTGCAGAAACAAAATGGCTTATCTGAAGCCTTAATTGATCGTCTTTTATTAACCGAAGATCGCCTAAAAGGTATTGCGAAATGATGTGCGCCATGTGATTTTCGCTCGCGGATCCAGTGGGGAAAAATCATTGATGGGGGCACCTTAGATAGCGGATTAAAGATCGAACGAGTTCGTACTCCGCTTGGCGTGATTGGTACCATTTACGAAGCACGTCCCAATGTGACCATTGATGTGGCAAGCCTTTGCTTAAAAACCGGTAATGCCGTGATTTTACGTGGTGGAAAAAGAAACACAACATTCCAAATCAAATTTTAGTAGAAGTGGTACAAAATGCCCTTGAACAAGCGGGATTACCACGCCATGCAGTCCAAGCTATTACGGATCCGAATCGTGAACTTGTGATGCAACTACTTAAATTGGATCGCTATGTGATATGATTATTCCTCGTGGCGGTGCAGGTTTACATGAGCTTTGTAAACAACATTCTACCATTCCAGTGATTGTCGGTGGTGTGGGTGTTTGTCATCTTTTTGTGGAAGAAAGTGCTGACCAAGAAAAAGCTCTTGCGGTGATTGCTAATGCAAAAATGCCAACGTCCGAGCACATGTAATACGCTGGAAACACTTTTAGTTCAACGCTCGATTGCTGATACCTTCCTACCCAAAACTCGCGAAAATATTTAGCCGAGAAAAAAAGTGAAAATTCCATGCAAAATCGACCGCACTTTCGATTCTTCAAGCTGCAAATGTCGATGTGCAAGAAGTGACTGAACAAGCACTACGCCAAGAATGGGGCTCATTGGATCTCAATGTTGTGGTGGTTGAAGATATGGATGCGGCAATTGCTCACATCCGTGAATATGGCACACAACATTCAGAAAGTATCTTGACAGAAAATCAACGACTAGCCACACAATTTATCAATCAAGTGGATGCAGCAGCCGTGTATGTTAATGCAAGTACTCGATTTACCGATGGAGGACAATTTGGTTTAGGTGCAGAAGTGGCGGTAAGTACTCAAAAACTTCATGCTCGCGGCCCAATGGGATTAGAAGCCTTAACCAGTTATAAATGGGTTTGTGTCGGCGATTACACTTCTCGTAAATAGTCTGTTTCCATCCATAAAAAAACCGCACCTTGAAAGCATCAAAGTGCGGTTATTTTTTATCTCGTTTTTAGTGTTTACCAAATAATTTCATCGCGGGTAATACAATCGCACAAGCAATTGCGCCAACAATCAAGCCAACCACTAAAGTCGCGACATTACCTAATAAACCATCAGCTAATTGATAATCAGCGAGCAAATGATGAATGAAATCCACATTATGTACGAAAATACCACCACCCACTAAGAACATTGCGAGTGTACCGATAAAACTAAGTGAACGCATAAATTTAGGCATAATCACTAAAATTGCATTCCCTGATTGACTTCGCTACGCCACCTTTTTTTGATAAGGTATAAACCGAAATCATCCGCTCTAACAATCAATGCGACCAAGCCATAAACAAAAATAGTAATCCCGATACCCACTACCGAAAGGGAAATAATACGTGTCAGCAAGCTCGCTTCGGTTAATTCACCTAATGCAATAATGATAATTTCAGCGGAAAGAATAAAAATCCGTACGAATTGCCCCTTTTAATTTTTAGCGGCTTCATTAAAGGTTGTTTTTTTCTTCATGCTCTTCATGAGCAATAAATTTATGTAGAATTTTTCTACACCTTCAAAACACAAATATGCCCCACCAATCATCAGAAGTGGCACGATCAACCAAAGGTAAAAACGCAGAAAGCAGTAAAGCAATTGGAATTAAAATGACTTTTATTGACTAACGATCCTTTTGGTGACTGCCCAAACAATGGGTAATTCACGATCGGAAGATGCCCCTGTTACCTGATTAGCATTTAAGGCTAAGTCATCGCCTACTACACCAACGGTTTTCTTGGCTGCCATTTTGGTCATCAAGGCGACATCATCAAGAATCGATGCAATGTCATCAATAAGAGTAAAAGAGCTAAACGCCATATTCTTTTCCTTTATAAAGTTAAAAATTTAGAGAAATGAGTTTTAGACTGGTCGAATGCTTTCGACATCCAACTTCGCATCAAACTCTTTTTGTAATAAAAGCAGTTTTTTATCTTGCTGTAAATCCGTACGTGCCTGTTCACGCAACTCTTGATAAACTTTTTTACGGTAATCCATCGGTGTTAAAAACATCAGAATCTTCAACAAAAATCGACAATTTGACTGGTTTTTCATATAAACGTTCAAGATGTTCCACTAAATTTTTAATATTTCGATCTTGTTTTAAATGCGCTTTTTCAGAATGAAGCCCGAGTTGAATTTCATCTTCTGTTTGCGACTTAATAAAGCAATTTAATGCCAACTCTTTTGAAAAAGCCAATCACGCCAGAACGTTCGACAATATCCGTCCAAGGATCTTGTTTTTGCGTAATTTGAATAATTTTCTCACGCAATTCTGGTGTCACATCTTTCAACATCGCCTGTTTAATATCAGAAGGTCGCACACCGCTATCCACTTTGGCTAAATCCGGATTACTCCACTCCCAACGATAAGTTTCCGCATCCAGAATTTCCTGCTCTTCCGCATCCATTTCAGCATTGTCATCAATGGTATTTTCAACCGTTTCAATACTTTGCTTTAACTCGTCAGCTTGTTGAGTCATTGGATTTGCTACCGCGGCTTTCGTTTGCGTAGCTTTCGGTGGTGTCATCTCTCGCACAGGAAGTGCGGTCATTTTTGGTGAATTTTTTTGCTCATCTAACTCTTGAAGATGATGCAAGGTTTCTTCCACTGCAGCTTGTTGTTCATCATGATGATGTTGGCGCTCTGATTGCTCAATTTGCGTTAATTGATTCAATGCCTCTAGCGCAGCAAGGCTAGCTAAATTCAATGAAGATGTGGTTTGCGTGGAAACAGGTTGAGAAGGTGAAGAATGCACAACTGCCGATTGAGCCATCGGCTTTTGCGCTTGTGCAGAATAATTTGCTTTGATGTTTTGCGACAGCACCGGCATATCCACATAACCAGAAACAGGCTGATTTTCAACCGCACTTTTCTGTGTATTTTGTTCAGGGGATAGCCCGCCTTGTTTAGGCGTTTGTGCTGCCGTAAGGAACTTTGGGTGGAATGCCAATGCCCTCAATAATGTCATTTCTGCACCAATTCGACGATTTGGTGCGGAGGCCAATTCTTTTCGACCTGATACAATCACTTGATAGAAGAATTGTACGTCTTCCGGTGAAATATGTTTAGCCAGAAAACCTAAGTGATCGTTTTCATCTGTAGCACTTTTAGCGAGTAACTGCATTAATGCAATTTGATGTAATTTCTCAGCTGTTTCTGCCAATAACTCATCCCAATCGCCCGCTTTTTCTGCCACCGTTTGGATGGTTTTCATTAAACGCTCACCGTTACCTTGATGTAAGGCGTAAATGATTTCAATCGGCTGATCTTCATCTAACAGCCCAAGCATGGTATTCACCACATCGGTGGAAACTTTACCATTTCCCATGGCAATCGCTTGATCCGTTAAACTTAAGCTATCACGAATACTCCCCTGCGCCGCTTTGGCTAATTTATCTAGTGCAGGCGCATCAAAAGGAATATTTTTCGGCAGTAAGCACGCGATTAAGATGCGCTGAAATTTGCGGTTCATCTAATGCTTTTAAGATGAAATTGCCCTACAACGGGATAAAATCGTAATCGGTAATTTTTGTGGATCCGTTGTAGCCAATAAGAATTTCACATATTCAGGTGGTTCTTCCAAGGTTTTTAACAACGCATTGAAAGAATGGCGAGAAAGCATATGAACTTCATCGATAAGATAGACTTTATAACGCCCCTACTACCGGCTTATATTGCACATTGTCTAATAGCTCACGCGTATCTTCTACTTTTAGTACGAGAAGCCGCATCGATTTCAATTAAATCAATAAAGTTGCCAGCTTCGATCGCTTTGCAGTTTTCACATTCACCGCAAGGATCGGCAGTAATACCGTTTACACAATTCAAGCCTTTCGCAAATAAACGAGCAATAGAGGTTTTACCCACGCCACGAGTGCCGGAAAATAAATAAGCATGATGTAAACGGTTTTCTTTTTAAACCGTTTTCCAAAAGCAGTGAGTACATGGCTTTTGCCCCACTACTTCAGAAAAAGTTTTTTTGGTCGCCATTTTTCTGGCTAAAACTTGGTAGCTCATCGCATCTCTTTAAAAAATTAATGGCCTTCAAAATTCACTAAGGTGTAGCAATCAATGCCTAAATCACGTAAGCGTTTTTCGCCCCCTAATTCTGGCAAATTAATCACAAAGGCAGCATGTTTCACTTCACCACCCTAAACGTTGAACTAATTTCACGGTGGCTTCAACTGTACCACCCGTTGCTAACAAGTCATCAATGATTAACACATTATCACCTTGAGAAATGGCATCAGTGTGCAATTCAAGGGTGTCTTGACCGTATTCTAACTGATAAGACTGTGCAATCACTTCACGAGGTAATTTACCCGGTTTACGAACGGGGATAAATGGCAAGCCTAATGCTAATGCAACTGGCGCACCAAAAATAAATCCACGAGACTCAGTACCAATTACTTTTGTGAGTCCTTGATCTTTATACTTTTCAACGATCAAATCGATTGTGGCTTTAAAAGCTGTAGGCACTTCAAGTAAGCTCGTGATATCACGGAAAATAATGCCTTCTTTTGGATGATTTGGGATAGATTTGATAGAAGATTTGATTAATTCAAGTTGTTTGTTCATAAATAATTGCTCAAAAAGAGTAAGAAAAATCCTGTTTTTAGGCTCGCATTCTAGCATATAGAAAATACAAAAAGTGCGGTGAATTTTGACCGCACTTTTGTAAATAAAATGAATTAATCTGGGTAAATATCTTCCCCGTCTTTTCGAGTACGAAGAAGCTGTAAAAATCCAGACATATTGTTCGGGTGTTGGCGTAACGAAATACTCAATTTCCTCGTTCATCGCACGGGCTGATTGCTCAGGATCGTCGCTTAATTGCATCGGTGGGCGAATTTCCATTTCATACTTCCCACTCTTAGCGTTATAGCGTGGGAACATTGGAATAACTACTGCTTTCGCTAATTTTGCCATTTTGTTTAACCCAGGAAGCGTCGCCTTATAAGTAGCAAAGAAATCCACAAAGACACTTTGCTCGGCTCCAAAATCTTCATCAGGAAGATAATACCCCATTTGGCCTTGTTTGATGTGTGCTAAAAACGGCTTAATACCATTTTGGCGAGCATGCATTTTCCCGCCAAAACGCTGACGCGCTAAAGTCCACAACCAGTCCACCAACGGATTTCGGTGCGGGTTATACATTGACGTCATCGGCATACCGTGTGTATGCAAAATAATGCCTGAGGCATCAATCGCCCAACCATGTGGTACCATCAAAATGATGTTATGCCCTTCTGCTTTGGCCTGTTTGATATGCTCAAGGCCAATGAATTCGCTACGTTTTTGTAAATGTTTTTAGAACGAATGGCAATTTCGCCAATACCAAGCATGACTTGTGCGACCGTCACAAGCATCTCTTCAATCACTTTGTCACGCTGCTCTGCTGTCCAATCTGGGAAACAGAGTTTCAAATTAATCTCGGCACGAATACGTGGTTTACCGATTTTTCGTGAGTGCACGAGCCAGTTTCTCTGCTAATTTATCGCGTAAACGAAACGGTACAAAAGCCAATAACAAAAGCACAAAAATACCAAGCCAAATCCCCCAATTTTTAGGGTGCAAATATGACCATGAAAAATGTGGTTCATAGCCCGTTCGTGCTGTAATACGTAATTTTTCTGAGAATCTGTCATAATCAATTGTTAAAAATGAAACCAACCTTGATCATACGCCATTTTTATCGTCATGATAAATGACATAATCACCACCATCGGTCTGATCAGTTGTTTGCCTTTTGCCATCACCATTTTGAGCACCTAAATTTGCACCTATCAGACTTCCTGCCATCATCACTAAACCGACGGTCCAAATCACATGACCACCAATAAAGAAGAAAATTAATGAAGCAAAATTTGAGGTTAAATTCATCACTTTAGCATGCGCAGTTGCTTTGGTGAGATTAAATCCAAGTATGTCACAAGCCAAGTTCATTAATGACCCCGTACCCCGGTCCGAAAAAGCCATCATAAAAAACCCAGCAATGAACCAAAAACATAACGCAAAAACAGCGTAAGAAATTCGTTGTTTTACGATCACTTTCGCCCAATTTAGGCGTAAATAAAAAGTATAGACCAATCGCTAAAAATGAGAAATGGAAGCCCTTTTTAATTAATGACGCATCTAAACTTTTGAATGAGTAACGTACCAATCACCGAGCCGATAAAATCACCAGTAAGATGAAAGAAAAACTCCGATAAATTGACCGCTCTTTTACGCAAAAAGTAAATACTTGCCGACAACGCACCGCCAAATGCTTGTAATTTATTTGTACCCTAATGCCATCGCAGGGTGGCATACCTGTCATTAATAAGGCAGGGGATTGTAATTAAGCCTCCGCCACCCGCTATCGCATCAATAAATGCGGCAATAAAGGCAGCAGCAAAAAGCATGGCTAAAATATCAATCCCCAACTCCATTATTTAACTCCTACTCTAACCATTCACTACTATTTGGTGAACTCAACACTTGTTGGCACAAGAACGGTTCTGGTGGTGTCACTTTTGGTTTAGAAGAGCCTGAACCTGGTTTTGCAGGGTTCAAACCAAGAATAAAGTTCATCGCCACAACCATCGCCTGCTGGGTACCGGTGCTTGATCTTCACAATAAGCGGCATCTTTTCGGACAAGCAATACGCACGTGGAAATGTGAATCATGCCCAAACCATGGACGAATTTTGTGTAACCAAGCACGATCGTCTCCCGCAGTTTGACAAAGTTTTAATTTAATCGCGGGGTTCACAAAAATACGGGTGACTTTTGGGATCTTGCGCAGCCAATTTAATTAACGTTGCATGATTGTTATTCCACACATTTTCATCAACACGTTGTGTTTGACGATTCACCACGAGCAAGCCTTTTCCATCAGAATTTAACGCTTCACTGTCTGTCATGGTGCCCATACGCAACCAAATATCCGCATCTAATCCCATTTGATGGCTTGCATGCCCTGTTAAAAAGCGACCGCCACCAGGCATAGCAATATCCCCAACTAACATCGTTGGTAAGCCTGCTGACTTCGCTTTTTGTCCAAGACGCTGTAAGTAAGCAATCATATCCGGATGACCATAATAGCGATTTTTATTCATACGAATGACTTGGTATCCCTCACCTTTATAAGGCAATGGCTCCGCCCCGATAATACAACCATTCGAATAGCTGCCGATTGGATTCGCTTTACCGTCTGTTGCTGGAATTGGACGTTTAATTCGTTGCCAGTCTTGTGGCGAGGCCGTTGTTTTGTAGCGAGAAAAAACACTCCCTAAAACAACCGCACTTGAAAGTAATTTTGCTAAAGATTTATTCATAAGATTTCCTAAAACGAATGACCTTATCTTCAATAAAAGAAAAAATAAGCTTAATTTAAAAGAGTTATCTGCATTGCGCCTTAAAACGCAATAAATGGTCGAGTAACACAATCGCAACCATTGCCTCTGCAATAGGGACTGCTCGGATACCCACACAAGGATCATGACGGCCTTTTTGTCACCACTTCAACAGGATCACCTCTAAATTAATCGAGCGTCCTGGAATAGTAATACTGGATGTTGGTTTTGAGTGCAATGGTCGCAATAATTGGCTGACCTGAGCTAATGCCACCTAAAAATACCGCCAGCATGGTTGCTTTCAAAAACCATTTGGGTGTCATTTCATCACGATGTTCACTTCCACGCTGTTCAACCACGGCAAAACCATCGCCAATTTCTACACCTTTAACGGCATTAATCCCCATTAAAGCATGGGACTAAATCTGCATCAAGTCGATCAAAAACAGGCTCACCTAAGCCAACAGGGACATTTTCTGCAATCACCGTTAGTTTTAGCGCCCAATCGAATCCCTTCTTTTTTTCAATTCACGGATTAATTCATCAAATTTTTTTCGACCGCACTTTCATCTGGACAGAAAAATGGATTGCTATTCACTTTATCCCAATCAATTTTTGCCGACAGTCTGTGGTGCAATCTTCACTTCGCCAATTTGACTCAAAAAGCCACGGACTTCAATGCCAAACTGCTCACGTAAATATTTCTTCGCAATCGCTCCCGCAGCAACACGCATGGCGGTTTCTCGTGCAGAAGAACGTCCACCACCGCGATAATCACGAATACCGTATTTTTGTTGATAGGTAAAATCCGCATGCCCAGGACGGAAACGATCTTTGATATCGCCATAATCTTGTGAACGTTGATCACCATTTTTAATGATCATTCCAATGCTGGTACCCGGTTGTTTTTACCTTCAAATACCCCAGATAAAAATCTGTACTTCATCGTCTTCACGACGCGGTGTGGTATAGCGTGATGTACCCGGGTTTACGACGATCTAAATCAGGTTGAATATCGGCTTCCGATAATTCAAGATTCGGCGGTACGCCATCTACGATACAGCCTAATGCAATACCATGTGACTCCCAAAGGTCGTCACACGAAAAAGTTGTCCGATAGTATTCCCTGCCATATTTTCTCTCTTTAATTAATGATTTTGGGCTAATTTTGCCACATCAATAAATGGAATTTCTTCGCCAGTATCTTTATTTTTAATAAAGATATCTAATTGATTGAATGCAATATCAATATTATTTTCTGCAAATAACTCATTCACACGGCGATTGAGTGCATCAAGCGTATCATTTCGCTCAGATCACTTGCCCTACATAAACACGTAATTCGTGATCTCAATGTACTTGCCCCCAAAGGTTAAGAATAATGCTCTTGGTTCTGGATCTTTTAAGACGCTTGGTTGCTCATGTGCGGCTTGCAATAATAAGCGTTTCACTAAGTCTAAATCTGAACCATACGCCACACCAACGGAAACCACTAAACGAGTAATCGGTATTAGATAATGCCCAGTTGATCACTTGACCCTGTTACAAAAGATTTATTTGGCACAATCACTTCTTTTTCGATCAGGATCAATCATGGTAATCGCACGAATACGGATTTTCGCCACCGTCCCTGTCACGCCATTAATTGTCACGGTATCGCCCACACGAATTGGACGTTCAAATAATAAAAATGATACCCGAAACAAAGTTTGCAAAAGATTTCTTGCATACCAAAACCGAGACCAACGGAAAGGGCGGCAAATAACCATTGTAATTTGACCAAGACATCCCTGAGTGTTGAGAATGCCCATGCACCACCAACTGCAACCAAAGATATAGGGTTAATAATGTGGTAATGGTATAAAGGCGTACCTTGTGAAAGCTTCACTCGGGAAAAGATTAATACTTCTAAAATACCCTGAATGTTACGCACCAAAATATAGGTAATCACAACAATGATTAACGCAACAATCAAGTTAAAGAGTGAAATCGTTTCTGTCACCACGCCCGCTTCAGTCGTTGAAGTTTGTTGCCACAAGGTAATATCACGCAAATAACTTACAACCGTAACTAAATCTGACCAGACATAATAGAAGATGGCAAAAAGTGCGGTCCAAATAAAGAGATCGGCAAAGCGTAGTAACTGGCTACGCACTTCATTTAAGGCCAATCCCTCTTCTTGTTCGGTAATGACGACCACATCATCAGAGGCTGAAGCATCACTTGAATCTTGTTGTTTTTGCTGACGTTTTTCTTGTAAACGACGATAAGCTAAACGTCTTGATGCTACCGTGACACCACGATAAATTGTATGACGCACCAACGACCACACCACCCATGCAATGTAGGTATTAATAATATGCGTAATTAAATTTAAGGCGGTGTAATAATATCCTAAAGCAATTAGTGCAATTAAAATAACAGGGACCAATTGCAATAAAACGCGCATAATTTTTAAAAGCGTTCTATCACGCTGATCCGTTACGCTTGAATTCAACGATTTTTCTGTGCGAACAAAACGTGGCGCAATAATCACAATACAGAAAAGCAAAGGCAACAATCGTATTAATTTCGCCGAGAACGTCATTGGCTAATGCCTGTATCCATGACATTACTGAAAATTGATGTATTCAGTAATAACACAACAGAAACAATAATACGTTTCGTAACATCTTGTAGAGCTAGCTGCACTCTCTTTAGTAAAAAACCAAAATGGCGGACTAAAAATACCATTCGGACGAAGAATAGCTAAAACAAAACTAAAGAACCACCAATAGGCTGCCATGCGAAGTGACCATTCCCAAAATCTCTTGTGGATTTTTCACCAAGAAAAAGCCTAACAAAGTTGGCAAGCCGCTAAGAACCAAAGGGTGCCTGATAAAGATAAAAGTGCGGTATAAAATAACGCAAGCGGCGTATGCCATTGGCTATCAGAACGAAGCGTATTAATTTCGCCATTAATCACGCTCAAACGTTGTTTAATCGATTCTTTAAATTTGAAAATCAATCCACCAATCACAAACAAAAATAAAGACATAAGTGAGTAAATACGGCAAATTATCAAAGTTTGTTGGAAAACCTAATTTTCTTTCCAATACCATCAAATTGCGCTTTGAGTGACATCGGTAATTTCTTGAACCAATCTAGATTAATTGGGTTATTACTTTTTACCCAGAAACTTTGTTGATCAAGTTTAGACTGGATCTGATCACTGATTTGTGTAATTTGTTGTTGGGTTAGCTCTAAGGAAATCGCCAAATTTAACTGATTATTCAATGACTTAATCAAATCAGAAGCCACTTTTCGACGTTCTGTCAATAAATTGGTTAATTGTGCTTTTTCCGCCGGTGTAAACGATTTGTTTTCATCCTGCTCAATTTTACTGATGTAGGCATCAATATCATAAAGCTCATTACGTTTTTGCGTAATATCAAAGATCTGTACACGCAAATCCGCAATTTGCTTTGAAAGACCTTGAATATTTAAATTGGTCGGTAATTTTTGTTTTTGTTGCTGAATAATGCGAAAGCACCAACGTGCCTTGTAACGCACTGATTTGCTCATCAATGGTACGTTGTGTCTGCGTTAAGTTATCCAACACATTTCGCATGCGTAATTCATCTTGCGTTAATGTATTGGTTTTCTCTGTTTGCTCAAGTAAATATTGGCTAAGCTGCGCATTCAAATTCAATTCTTTCTGAATCAACGGATTTTGCTCAACATTTTGGCTTTGTTGTTGTGCTTGCTCAACTTGGTTTTGTGTTTTAGCCAAATTCTTTTGATTAATCGCTTCTTGAATGGCTGCAATTTGTTTCTGCAGCGCTTGAACACGAGTATTTCAATAGCTCATATCGACTTTGATAAAGCACCGTCAACTGATCGCTATTTTTTTAATAGCACTTTGATTATAGATATTTTTAGCTCAATCAGTTGTAATTCAAGCTGAATTTGCTGTTTTAATAGTGAACTTGTCGTTGGATCAGCTAATTTCTGATTCAATTCTTGCGTACGTTTAACATTATCTGTTAAGGCTGTTTGAGCACGTTCCGATACAGAGCTCTGCCCTGCAAGTTGCGTATTCACCGCACTTAATGCAGATTGGGCATCTTGTTGTTGATTGGTCAGTTTCTCAACCTGAGCCTGTAGATTAGCTAAACTTTGTGAAGCATAATCGGTGTTACTTGGCGTGCTTAGCTGTTTTTTAAGATTTTGAAGATCAGCATTATTCTTCTGAATTTCAGAATCTGCATCAATAAGCGTATCTTGCAAATCGTTATTATTTTTTTGCTGTGTTTGAATTTGTTGCAAGAAATCAAGCGAAAGCCTGGATTGTCGCACTATTATTTGTCTTTTCATCACCATCCGGTAATTTTTGTGCATCAGCTAATTCACTTTTTAGTGTTTTTTCCGTCGGTAAATCAGCATTACTATTCTCTGCCCAAACAGGCTGAGAAAGCGCCAGCGTAAAAACAAATGAAAGACCAAGTGCGGTCAAAACACGAGAGATTTTTTTCATTAAACTAACTTTCCTATTGTTGCGACAGCCAATCGGCGAGTGCTTTGAGAAATCTTTATTGCCCTTGATTAAATCCTGAGGAGTTCATAGTAGGCAACAGGGTTGCTTAAATCGTTCCAATCGCCCTTGTAAAAACGTTGAGAGATTCAACCGCACTTTCATTAAAGGATGTATGAAATTCAACAATCGCGACAGGGACGATGGCCAAATTCCTCATCATGTTTAGGCAAAACAAAGACTTGTTTCACCAAATCTGATTGTGCAATCACTTTTTCAATTTCTTCCGGCTGAATATTTTTCACCACCGGAAATAAACATATTATCTAATCGGCCTTGAATGACTAATTCGTCATCGAGCCATTGACCTTTATCTTTTGGTTTGGAACCAACCTTCAGCATTAGTGAGCGGTTCAATACATCCCATCTCGCCAATATCCCATGGCAAGTCCCTGCACCTTTTAGCCAAACTTCTTCATTCACTAACTTGAAACTCTCGACCCAAGCAAAGGCTGTCCCTACACCAATTTTTCCATCCGATTGCTTAGCGAATGCGGTAGAAGCCATTTCAGTCATACCATAACCTGAATAACTGCGAATCCCTAATTCATTTAACGCTTGAGTTAATTTAACAGGGATTTGCGTTCCACCCAATAATACCGCTTGAGTTTGAGTAGATTGAGGATGTTCGACCAAATAATCAAACCAACGCTGTAATTGCGTTGGCACGAGAGAAACATGGGAAACCTCACCAATAGATTGATAAAAATCTTCTTTCGGTAAAACTAAGGTTGCACCTGCGTAAAAGCCAGCGCCACACAATGCCTTGTCCGGAAACATGATAAAGCGGTAAAGAAAGTAGCCATGATTGATCTTTGCCAAAATTCATTAAGGCACAAACGCCTTCCGCATTAGCTAAATGAGCAGACACATTATGCACCACCGCTTTTAGGCAAACCAGTCGAACCCGATGTAAGTGTCATCGTAGCTGCTTTTGTAAAATCAGCGTTTATGTTCGGGTAATGCTTTCAGCAGCTAAATAATGAATATCTTCGGTTTGATAACAAAATCCACACCATACACTTGGGCACAATTCTTCTCTTTTTTCTTGAGGAAATGCGGGATTGATACCCTAAAAATTTTTGCACCTAGCTGAATAACAGCTAAATAAAGAAATAAGATCTGTTCTGAATTTTTTTACCACAAAAGCGACCGCACTTTTGCGCTGTCACACCTTGCTGTAAAAGAAAGGCTTCCACTTGATTAATTTTTCTCAGCAAGTTCGCCTCAAGTAAAAGGATCGCCCTGCGAATTTCGCAACGCGATCTGATCTGCATACGCTGAATTTTGGGCAAATGCTTGCCAAGGGAATTTTTGCATCGAATTAGTTGCTAACGAAATAAGGGCGAACTTCGTCAATTAAATATTCCGGCAAATGCATAGATTGCATCGCCCCTTCTAGCATCAGCATCTTACGACCACTATTGGTATTGGTAATCACCCAATATGGCGTATCTGGGAATTTGTTTTGGTTTTCGTGTGATTACCCGCCACAAGCAAAGTTCCCTTCATCACGAGCAAAAATACACACGAGTACGGCCTTGCAAGCTTTCAGTTGCCTGCGCAAAACTTTCTGGATTGGTACGATAAAGCGTACGCAATATACTTAAAAAACGCACAACTGCTTTTGGCTCTTCTTTAAATTCAGCAGAATTCAAGAGCGCACGAACTTTATCAACAATATGATTAATTGCTTCATCCGATTGTTTTTCACTGCTTTTGGTGGCTCTACAGGTTCAACTTTTGGTTGAGATACTTCGGTTGTTTTTTCCGTTAAAACAGGCTCAGAATGCACCGCACTTTTTGATGTTTCAGCTGATGCGACTGATTCAAAGAAATCAACCTGAGCTTGTTGCGTGAGTGGGTAAATTCAACAAACGGCGAAGAATATCAGACGCACTTTCTCCAATAGATTGAGTTTGTGCAGCAATGTATTGATATAATTCTTCATCGACTTCAATTATCTTCATTTTTTCTCTCGTTTTGCTAAAATTTTCACCCATTATAACGATTTCTAACCAAATTCTCACGCAAAAATATGTCATCTTCCCAATTATTAAACTATCAATTTCATCAAACAAAACAAGCAATTAATTCGCCTACCTTAGTTTTTATTCACGGCTTATTTGGGGATATGAATAATCTTGGTGTTATCGCCCGTGCATTTAGCGATAACTATCACATTTTACGTGTAGATTTACGTAATCACGGACAAAGTTTTCATTCAGAAACAATGAATTACGATGTCATGGCTGATGATGTATGGCAACTTATCGATCATCTTAAATTAGATAAAGTGATCTTAATTGGTCATTCAATGGGCGGAAAAACAGCCATGAAAATGACCGCACTTCAACCACAGCGCGTGGAAAAATTGGTTGTCATTGATATTGCTCCCAGTGGCAAATAGCAGTGCTGGACATGATGATGTGTTCCGTGGTTTGTTTGCTGTGAAAAAAGCGCAGCCACAAACTCGTCAACAAGCTAAAGCCTATTTTAGAAAGTGAAATTGCCGATCCGAGCGTGGTGCAGTTTATGTTGAAATCTTTTGAACCGACTTCAAGTGAATATTTTCGTTTCAATTTGACCGCACTTTTTGAGCATTATGCAGAACTGATGGATTGGCAGGAAGTTTACGCTAATACGCCTACACTCTTCATCAAAGGTGGGCTTTCATCTTATATTAAACCTGAATATACAGAAACCATTTCTAAAACAATTCCCAATGCGACCTCCTTTCACTATCAATGGTTGTGGGCACTGGGTTCATGCGGAAAAACCTGATTTTTGTGATACGTGCAATTGATAGGTTTCTAAATAAGAATTAATCGCTTTAAATGAGAATTATTCTATTCAAATGAGAATTCATTTATGTTATAGTTCGCACAAATTGTGGGGCTTTGATCCCTCATCTTTTTTTCTACTCACCTAATTTTATTTCAAAAGGAAAGAACAATGGCAGTTGTCGGTTTATTTTACGGTAGTGACACAGGTAATACAGAAAACATTGCAAAAAAATGATTCAAAAGCAATTAGGCAACGAACTCGTTGATATTCGTGACATTGCAAAAAGCTCTAAAGAAGATATCGAAGGTTATGATTTTTTACTTTTCGGTATTCCTACTTGGTATTACGGTGAAGCACAAGCTGACTGGGATGATTTTTTCCCAACTCTAGAAGAAATTGATTTTACTGACAAATTAGTCGGTATCTTTGGCTGTGGCGATCAGGAAGACTACGCAGATTATTTCTGTGATGCGATCGGTACAGTACGAGATATCGTTGAACCACGTGGCGCGATTATCGTGAGGAACTGGTCAACGGATGGTTATACCTTTGAATCATCAAAGGCATTATTAGATGATGGAAACTTTATCGGTTTATGTATTGATGAAGATCGTCAACCTGAACTTACTGCAGAACGCGTAGAGAAATGGACAAAACAAATCTACGATGAAATGTGTTTAGCAGAATTAGCTTAACCATCTCTAATTTAGCAAATTTAAGGGAACATTATGTCTGAAGAAAATATCAAATTACTCAAAAAGCAGGGATTAAAAATTACTGAACCTCGGCTCACTATCCTTGCATTAATGCAAGAGCATAAACATGAACATTTCTCAGCTGAAGAAGTGTATAAAATCTTGTTAGAGCAAGGCAGTGATATTGGTCTTGCAACTGTATATCGCGTGCTTAACCAATTTGATGAAGCGCATATTTTAATTCGTCATAATTTTGAAGGCAACAAATCTGTTTTTGAACTTGCACCAACAGAACACCACGATCACATTATCTGTGAAGATTGTGGCAAAGTATTTGAGTTTACTGATAACATTATTGAACAACGTCAAAAAGAAATCAGTGAACAACATGGCATCAAATTAAAAGCACACAGTTTATATCTCTACGGCAAATGTAGCGATATCAACAAATGTGATGAGAAAAAGTAATTCTTGCTAAAAAACAAAAACCTTAGGCTAAAACCTAAGGTTTTTATTATCTCAATCAAAAGTGCGGTCAAAAATCGACCGCACTTTTTTTACATAGATTATTTTTTTACCCTAATTGCGGTAAAACTGAATCTTTCCCTGCAGTTAATAAGACCCGACTTGAGAATAGATACTTAATTTTCCGCGCGTATCTGCTACGTCTAAGTTACGCATGGTTAATTGACCAATACGATCGATTGGATCAAATGGTGCATTTTCCACTTTTTCCATACTTAAACGTTCTGCCGCATAAGTTAAGTTTGGTGATTCAGTATTTGAGATTGAGTAGTCATTACCGCGACGAAGTTCTAATGTCACTTCACCTGTCACCGCACGAGCGACCCAACGTTGTGCTGTTTCGCGTAACATTAATGCTTGTGGATCAAACCAACGACCTTGGTATAACAAACGACCTAAACGTAAACCGTTGATACGATATTGTTCAATAGTATCTTCATTGTGAATACCGGTGACTAAACGCTCATAAGCAATGTGGAATAATGCCATTCCGGTGCTTCATAAATACCACGTGATTTTGCTTCAATAATACGGTTTTTCAATTTGGTCTGACATGCCTAAACCATGACGACCACCAATACGATTTGCTTCTAAGAAAAGCTCTACTACGTTATCAAATGTTTTGCCATTTAATGCAACCGGCACACCTTCTTCAAAACGAACAGTCACCACTTCTGGTTTCACTTGAACATTTTTCATCCCAGAATGCCACACCCATAATTGGTTTTCACAATTTTAATGCCCAGTGCTTAATTCTTCTAAGTCTTTTCGCTTCGTGTGTTGCACCTAACATATTAGAGTCAGTTGAATAGGCTTTTTCTACTGACATTTTAGTAGTCAAAACCATTTTCGATTAAGAATTTGTGACATTTCAAAACGACCACCCAACTCATCGATGAATTGTTGATCTAACCATGGTTTGTAAATTTTTAAATTTGGGTTGGTTAATAAAGCCATAACGATAAAAACGTTCAATATCATTACCTTTGAAAGTTGAGCCATCACCCCAGATATTGACATCATCTTCTTTCATTGTTGCAACAAGCATCGTTCCCGTTACCGCACGACCAAGTGGTGTGGTGTTGAAATAGGTTGCACCGCCAGTTGAAATATGGAATGCACCACATTGAACAGCTGCAATCCCTTCATGGGCTAACTGCGCACGACAATCAATTAAACGAGCATTTTCCGCACCATATTCCATCGCTTTTTCGGAATAGCTTGTAATCATCTTCATCTGGCTGGCCTAGATTTGCAGTATAAGCATAAGGTACTGCACCTTTTTGGCGCATCCAAAGTAATGCTGCACTGGTATCTAGCCCGCTAGAAAAGGCAATGCCTACTTTTTGGCCTTTAGGTAAATGTTGCAGAATCGTATTTGACATATTTTATTTCCTTCATTGTGGTTATGGTGAGTAAGTCTTTAAAAAGTGCGGTCAAAAATCACTGCGCTTTTCTAACATATCATCGGGATTTGGATAACGATAAGCGAAGCCTCAAATCTCGACAAATTTTATCTGCCATAATGATTCGTTTAGGATCCGAATCACTACATTCAAATTGTGGTGTGAATAAATCATAACATGCAGCTGCTTTTGTGTAATATTCTTCTCGAGTAGGATGAATTGGGGCGCAAAGATGGTAAGTTCGCAATCCATTTGGATTCATAAGTAAGGTAGTAATAGCTGAATGCAATCCTCAAGATGCACCAAATTAACAGGCGAATTGCCCTGTTTTAAATTGCGTTTTCCTGCTAAGAATTTAACCGGATGGCGTTGTTTACCAATTAATCCTGCAAGTCGAAGAATATCGCAATGAGATATTTCTGATTGGAACAAGCACTGCTCGGCTTGTATCAGTGTTTTACCCATTTCTGTTTCAGCTGAAAGTTGAGAACTTTCATCAAATTGCCCCGAAATATCAGGAAAAACAGAAGTTGAACTGGTAAAAATCAAGTGCTGTACACCTTGTTTCTTTGCTTGATTAGCTAAAAAAGCAAGATATTCACAATACTGTTGAGAAGAAAAACGGCTAGGTGGTAAGGGTGATAATGAGAGCATCTACATTAAAAAGAGGGCGAATATGATCTGGCAAACGCTTTCATTTTCTTTCAGAAAAGCGAAAAAGGATAAGCTTTCAATGCCTAGCTGATGCAATGTTGAGCATCCTCAGGGGATTGTTTTGATCCTTTTACACACCAACCAAGCTCTTTTTAAGTGCAGTGCCAGCGATAAAGCTCAACCAACCTAAACCAACTATCGCAACAGATTTCATATTCTTTTATTCACAATATTTTATCTCATAAAATCCCTGCTATTCTAAAAGCATAGCAGGGAGATTGTTAATGTTATTTTGTTAATAAATCCAACGCCTCTTGATATTTAGCCACTGTTTTTCAATCACTTCTTTTTGGTACTTTAGGCGCTGGCGGTTGTTTATTCCAACCACTTTGTTCTAACCAATCTCGTACAAATTGCTTATCAAATGAGGGCGGATTTGTTCCTTCTTTATAAGTATCAACTGACCAAAAACGACTAGAATCTGGTGTTAATACCTCATCCATTAAAGTGAGTAGTGCCATTTTCATCTAAACCAAATTCAAATTTAGTATCACAAATAATAATACCTTTTAGTCAGCGCATATTTTGCAGCCTCAGTATAAAAGTGCAATCGCTTTTTCTCTCACTTGTGCCCGATAACTCTGCGCCAATTGCTTTTTCACATTCTTCATAGCTAATATTGATATCGTGATTGCCCACTTCTTCTTTACTTGATGGTGTAAAATCGGCTCTGGTAATTTACTTGCCTCAACTAATCCTTCTGGCAATTTCAAACCACAAATGGTCCCTGTTTGCTTATAATCTTTTTAGCCCGCTACCTGTTAAATAACCACGCACGATAGACTCAATCTTTTGATTGGATTTCAAACGTTTTACAAACCACTGCGCGATCTTTTACTAAATCAGCTTCTTCTTTTGGTAACACATCATAAACTGAATCGCCTGTAAAATGATTCGGCATAATATGAGCTAACTTATTGAACCAGAAATTGGAAATTTGAGTCAGAATTTCACCTTTGCGTGGGATCGGATCATCTAAAATCACATCAAATGCAGACAAACGGTCACTGGCTACCATTAACATCCGTTTATCATCGATCTATAAAGATCACGCACTTTTCCCGAATAGATTTTTTAGACTAAGTTGTGTCATTGTTTGCACCTTTTAATTATAAGAATAAAAATCGGTGCATATTATACCGCACTTCTTTGCGCAAACGTTTGCTTTTTATAAAAAATTTTAAAGAAAAGAAATTACAGAGTCATACACCCTAAATAAGCTATAGATAACAAAAGAAAAACAATTTAATTTGAGCTCAATCTGAAAAATCAGCGACAATACAGCATTATTTAAAACAGAAGAAACAAGACAAATGAGTTATCCATTAGAAGAAGTGAATAAACGTCGCACATTTGCGATTATTTCCCACCCTGACGCGGGTAAAAACCACCATCACCGAAAAAGTATTGTTATATGGCAATGCCATTCAAAAAGCAGGCTCAGTAAAAGGTAAAAGGCTCTGCACAGCATGCAAAAATCTGACTGGATGGAAATGGAAAAACAACGTGGTATTTCCATTACGACTTCCGTGATGCAATTCCCTTACAATAGAATGCTTAGTGAATTTATTGGATACGCCCAGGGGCACGAAGATTTCTCCGAAGATACCTACCGCACTTTGACGGCTGTGGATAGCGCTTTTGATGGTTATCGACTCGGCAAAAGGGGTTGAGGAACGCACCATTAAATTAATGGAAGTGACCCGTTTACGCTGATACGCCAATTATCACTTTCATGAATAAACTTGACCGTGATATTCGCGATCCAATGGAATTATTAGATGAAGTGAAAGCGTATTAAAAATCCATTGTGCGCGATTACTTGGCCGATTGGTTGCGGTAAATTGTTTAAAGGGGTTTATCATTTATATAAAGATGAAACCTATCTTTATCCAGAGTGGACAAGGCTCGACTATTCAAGAAGTACGAATCATGAAAGGCTTGAAATAGTCCCTGAATTAGACGCTGCCGTAGGTGATGACTTTAGCCCAACAACTGCGTGATGAATTAGAGCTAGTAAAAGGTGCAGTAATGAATTTGATTTGGATTTATTCTAGGGCGGTGAATTGACACCCGGTCTTTTTCGGTACTGCATTAGGTAACTTCGGAGTCGATCATTTCTTGATGGTTTAACCGAATGGGCACCTGCACCACTAAGCTCGCCAAGCAGATACCCGCAAAGGTTTCAGCAGAAGAAGAAAAATTCAGCTGGTTTCGTGTTTTAAAATCCAAGCCAATATGGATCCAAAAACATCGCGACCGCTGTGGCTTTCTAGCGTAGTTTCTGGTAAATATGAGAAAAGGCATGAAACTTAAACACGTGCGTATTGGTAAAGATGTGGTTATTTCTGACGCACTCACCTTTATGGCGGGTGACCGTACTCATGCCGATGAAGCTATGCTGGTGATATTATCGGCTTGCACAATCACGGTACAATTCAAATTGGCGATACCTTTACGCAAGGCGAAGAGCTTAAATTTACCGGTATTCCAAACTTTGCCCCTGAATTATTCCGTCGCATCTCGTTTGAAAAGATCCGCTTAAACAAAAACAATTGTTGAAAAGGTTTAGTACAACTTTCTGAAGAGGGTGCAAGTATTCCGTCCATTACAATAATGATTTGATTGTTAGGGCGGTCGGTGTTACAGTTTGACGTGGTCGTTTCGCGTTTGAAATCTAGAATATAACGTTGAAGCTCATTTACGAGATCGGTCAATGTCGCAACGGCTCGTTGGTGGAGATGTGCGGATAACAAAAATTTGAAGAGTTCAAACGTAAAATGAGCAAACTCTAGCATTAGATGGAGGGTGATAATCTCACTTATATCGCACCGACTATGGTAAATCTAAACCTGCACAAGAACGTTATCCTGATGTGACCTTCTTTAAAACAAGGGAACATTAGTGCATCGAAAGTGCGGTCAAAATTTATAGTGAATTTCAGTACCGTACTTTATGAGAAATAAAATGAAAAACGACACTTCATCTGTATCGTTCTTATACTAGTTGCAGCACTAAGCTGGCGATGGCGTAATGTTTGTCGAGATATGGAATATCTCGATGAACTCGACTAATCATTGTGTAAAACCACAGTTTTCCAGAATTCAAGCTGATATTTCTGTTTGTGCTGGTTTCATTCTAATGGGTTTTTTTCACTTAATTTGGGTTATCGTGCCACAGTTTTTGTTTTTGATCTTAATAAGAATTTGCTTGGCTATCACGATCTTGGCAGAAGAATACATGGATGGAATAGGGAGATAAGTCTGGTCCATACGTCGATGAAGACACTTTTGATCTTGGCTTACTGGGACAAGGTAGTGAATTTGATACGACACCATGGTTTCATCGCCGATTAAACAAAACTTATCGAAGAATGTAAAAATAATACTTTTTAAACAAAAATGAAAAGCAAAGTGCGGTTAAATTTAATCGCATATATATAAAAATATGAAAATAAGATGGCTGGGGTACTAGGATTTCGAACCTAGGGATGCCGAGATCAAAAACCCGGTGCCTTACCGCTTGGCGATACCTCAATAGAAATTCTTTGATTGGAAATAAAAGAAGATTTTATTTAGATAGTATGGCTGGGGTACTAGATTCGAACCTAGGGATGCCGAGATCAAAACCTGGTGCCTTACCGCTTGAGCGATACCTCAACTACTATTTGACTGCAAGCTGATAAATGGTGCGGGACGAGGGACTGAACCCACACACCTCTCGGCGCCAGAACCTAAATCTGGTGCGTCTCACCAATCTCGCCAGTCCCGCAAACTTTGGTGGCTACGCGAGATTCGAACCTACGACCCCAACATTATGAGTGTTGTGCTCTAACCAACTGAGCTATGCTAGCCATCATTTGCTTTACTCTTTATCGGCTTTTGCAGGGCGTATTATCCTGATTTGACCTATTCTCGTCAATCATTTTTGCAAAAACGGATTTTTTGATTTAGTTGATTATAAATAAAACGCTTTTTGCTATTTTTGTTCACATCAAGAACGGAGATCATTCCAACAAAACGCTTCCAATGCAAAGTGTTAAATTGCCCTGGAATGTACCAATTAGATATTGTTCCATCAAGATAAAGCATCATGACAACCTATTTTTCAGCAAACCTTGACTCAATGTATAAAGGTTAGGCTCACCTTTTATCGTCATCAAGAAAAAGTAATTCATTTTGCTTCGTCAAACACACTGCATTACGCTTATGATAGCTTTCAGGCTTGCTCGAAATTGCGGATTCATTTTTGCCATGAATAATCAACATCGGGCCTGATTGCACGCAAAATCCGGCTTTGAGTTTGCTTTTTGATACGCAGCGGATGTGTTAAAATATAGGTTTATTTTCAGCAATGGCAAACACGCCATTAGGGCTGTACATGAAAGTTACCTTTGCCTGATTTTGTATTTAACGCATTGAGCTCTTTTTCCATGCTCAATCCATAATCCTGCTGGCACATTATTCATGCTATAAATGCCTGCATTCATGACCATTTTCACGTTATAGCTAGGCTTCTAAGGGCATTTTTGAGACGCGTTAAACTTTGATAATCTTTACCTTCAGCATCTTTCCAATGTAACTGCACTCTTCAGCTAGCTTGAAAAATCCTGCAAGTAATATTGCCATCATCAAAAGGTTCGATATTCAGCTAGGGGCTGCACACTCATCAGTAGCGATGAGCCACTGAAAAGTGCGGTCAAAAATCTAATCGTCATTTAAAGGATGGGTTACAATGCAAAGCATTGAAAAGGCATGCAAACCTTCCGCATTACAGATTTCATCATGGCTTGCATGGTTTGGGTTGGCGCATGACATGAGTTTATTCGTTAATTTATAACTCAATTCTTGCAGAATTTTTCAGCATTCTCACCTTGTTGAATTTGGTGTAAGGCTTTTTCGAGTAATTCTTGGCGAGTATTCTCCGCCTCATCACGATAATGACGAATCAAATTAGAGAACTGATGAACCTTCAACCACTCGAAGAAATCCGTGCATTCTTGTGTAATGATGTCTTGCGCTTGCTCTGATGCTTGCTCACGTTGAGAAAAGATTGCGCTGAATAATATCTTGCAAATCATCTACGGTGTAATGATCACACTTTCAATTCTGAGACGTTTTCATCAATATCACGCGGCACCGCAATATCCACCATCAAAGTCGGTTTAATTGGCGTGCTTTTTCCGCAATTTCAGCCATTGCTTTAGTGATTAAAACATTTGACTCGCCTGTTGAGCTGATAACAATATCCGCTTGATTTAGCGGTGTTTGCAACTCATCGAGAGAATACACTCTAATCGGCGTATTAGAGGCTAAAGTTTTCCACCAACTGTTCAGCACGAGATAAAGTACGGTTAACAATCATCACCTTTTTACACCATAGCGTAATAAATGACGGCTTACCAATTCAATGGTTTCCCCTGCCCCAACGAGCAAAATTTGTAATTCACGTAAAGATTCAAAAACGGACGTGCCAAACTACAAGCTGCACAAGCCACCGATACAGCGCTTTTCACCAATATTGGTTTCAGTGCGTACACGTTTTGCTGTAGCAAAGGTGGAACAAACGAGAAAGCGTGCTTGAAAGCGGAATATTTGCCGCTTGATAATAATCTTCACTGATTTGGAAAGCTTTGTTTCACCTGTCCTAAAATTTTGCCGGCTCGCCCAAAATTAATGAATCCAAACTACATGCCACGCGCATCAAATGATTCGCTGCTTGTTGATTTTGATGTGTAAATACTCTTTATTTAATTCATCGACAGAAAGCTGATGAATATTAGCAAAACCAATTTAGCAGTTTCGTTTTGCCATTGCTTTACACTCTTGGGGTGAAATTTGACGATGGTGAAGATAAATCTCTGTACGGTTACAGGTAGAAAGAATAACCGCACTTTCTGCCAAATCTTGTTGGTGAATTTGTTGTGAGTCAAGCTGCCGCTTTTCTTCAGAAAGGACTTTCTCACTGAACAGCGACAGAAGTCGTTTTATGATTAATGCCTAGAACAAGAAGGATCATAAAACCTAATAAAAACAACCGCACTTTTATGAATAGGCGGCTTAAGTAGAAAGTAAAAGTTTCGCTATTTTTAATGAATTGTTGAGAATTGAGCAAATTTCCAAGAGAAAAACTCAAACAAATAACTCAAAATGAGTTAAAACTTATCTTTCGCTAAACGCCATTGTGTAAATTCGTCTAAATTTTTGCTTGAAAAACGGATTAATTTGTTTCTCTAATCCAATTGTTGTCGGCAAACTCGGTTTACCCTCTGCTCGATAACGTTCCACTAAAACACGTTGATTTTTGACCGCACTTTTATCCGCCAAGATCGGTTTCCCGCAAAAGCTAAATTACTCAGCGTATATTCATGAGCGGGACAAACCACGGTTTCATTAGGTAATTGATTAAAACGCTGCATAGATTCAAACATTTGAGCAAAATTTCCCGTAAATACGCGACCACAGCCCGCAGAAAATAACGCATCCTCGCAAAATAGATGTCCATCCACCAAATAGCTGACATGCCTGCCGTATGACCACCACTTGCAAACTCAATATGATAATGCCGTATTAATCACGCCACTATCCACAATGTTTAGTTGCCCCTTGTTGCACATTCTGTTGGACCGAAAACAGGCACATTAGATAATATTGTTTAAACGCCGTGACACCTTGCACATGATCATCGTGATTATGGGTTAATAACACCGCTTCTACGTCTAACTTATGCGACTCTAAATGACGGATTAAACGCGTTATTTCTGGGATATCGATCACAATTGTGCGGGAAATTTTCTCGTCTATAAAGCCAAATATAGTTATCATTGAGTGCAGGAATAGAACTAGCATAAATTACCTTATGAAAATAGGATTAACATTGAATTGGAAAGCCAAATGGCACAAAACCACTTCTTTTTCACCCTGAAAGTTGGCAAGCGTTACCACAAGGTGAAAGCCTATTGTAACGTATTAACACATTATTTTTGCCCAATGGACGCCAAAAATTTTGAGGCTATCAAATTCTGAAAGTCGGTGCCTAGTAGGCGAAATGCCTTTTGACTTGCCTTTTACGCTCATCAAATTGATGTTAGCTGAAAAACAGCGCATTTTCCTACTCGCACTTTTTAAATGAAAGTGATAGCTTGCTCCAAGCATCGCCATTAACCTTGCCTTTTTATTGAAAAAGAAATGGATGCCTGCTTGTTAGCAAACACCTTAAATTTTGCGCAAGATCCTCATCAAATATTGCGTGAAGCACATCGATGTTTTAAAGATGACGGTTGGATGTTTCATCACGTTATTTAATCCGCTGAGTCCCTTTGCTTTTTCAAGCCGAAATTAGGCGACATTTAAGTTCCGACAATATGCCACTTGGCGAGTGGTTGACTGGCTATCATTATTAAATTTTGATGTGATTGCAGAGCAGAAAGACTATCCATCAAAAACAAAGAAAGAGCACGCTCTACTCTCCGCTCACTGTGATCGTTGCCCAAAAAGCGAACCTATCCCTTAACACTGAATCCTGAGAAAGCACGATCGCAAAATGCCGGCGTTTTTAGAGCCGTGGCAGGTGCATTTCAAAGAAATCAGAACAGAATGATTATTCGTCACTTTCTTTGATTACTGCAGAAGATGCATTATTCATTACAGACTCAACGCCTTTTTCTGCTGCAGCTTGAGAAGAATAATACATGGCCAATTTCTTGGTGGTTAGCCGCTTTTAAAAATGAAGTAAGGTTTGCATTTGCCTGCTCACGATATTCAAAGTTTTTCGCATCCACACCATTTTTGTGCACTGATGCAATCGCTGTTTTCAGCTGATGCTTTTTGTTTTATAAAGTTCGCTAGTTAAAATAACTTGTCCGTTTGCTGCTTTTAAGTTGAACATAAATTGTCCGTCTTTAGCCACTTTTAATTCATAAAACCTTGAGCCATGATGTTCCCAATTGATTGATTTGTTTATATTTACCTACACAGAAAATGCCTTCTCTGCGCTAAGCTAATTTACCCTTAAAAATCAAGGAAAACAAGAGCAAAAGCGTATAAATTTTATGCTTGATTAGCTCTTCTAAACTCCCCTATGATGCTGGGGCTTTTATAACAGGAACAATTATGACCGAACAAATATTTATTCTCAGCAAAGATGCCGCACTTGAAGACAGTATTTCAAAATTTCAACAAAAATTGACCGCACTTTGGTTTCAATATTGAAGAAGCCTCTTGGCTTAATCCTGTGCCAAATGTATGGTCTGTACACATTCGTGATAAGGATTGCCCACAATGTTTTTCTAACGGCAAAGGCGCAAGTAAAAAGCCGCATTAGCATCTGCATTAGGTGAATATTTCGAACGTCTTTCCACCAACTATTTTCTTTTGCTGATTTCTATTTAGGGCAAGAAATTGCTAACGGTGATTTTGTCTCATTATCCCCACTGAAAAATGGTTTCCACTGAAGACGATCCTTACCACAAGGGATTTTAGACGATTATTTATGGGATTATTTCGATCCAAACCAAGAACCAACTTCAGAATTGCTTGTGGATCTGCAATCCGGTAATTACGATCGCGGTATTGTCGCTATGCCTTTATGTGCGTCAACTGATCAAGAAACCGTCTATATTCCACAAAGTATCATTGCGAATTTATACGTTTCTAACGGGATGTCCGCTGGTAACACAAAAATGAAGCACGTGCAAGGGCTTTCAGAGGTCTTTGAGCGTTACGTAAAAATCGCATTATTGCAGAAGCAACGTCAGTCTCCTGAAATTCCAAAACCGTGATGGATCGTTATCCATCCATTCAAGCCTCTGTTGACAAAATTAGAGGAAGAAGGCTTCCCTATTTATGCCTTTTGATGCCTCATTAGGTGGCAAATATCCTGTCATTTGCGTGGTATTGCTCAACCCAAATAACGGCACTGTGCTTTGCCTCTTTGGCGCATCCAATTTCCAAGTGGCATTAGAGCGTACGGTAACGGAGCTTTTACAAGGTCGCAGCTTAAAAGATCTCGATGTATTTCTCGCCTCCATCATTCAATAATGATGATGTGGCGGACACGCCAACCTTGAAAACACACTTCATTGATTCTAGCGCTTTAATTTCTTGGGGATTTATTCAAAATACGCCAGATTATGAGTTTGTGGATTGATTTTTCTCAGGTTCACACGCAAGAAGAATATGAAAAACTTGATGGCAATCTTTTAATGCAGAGGAAAAGAAGTCTACATCATGGATTATAACCATTTAGACGTTTACGCTTGCCGCATTATCGTACCAGGCATGTCTGATATCTATCCTGCTGATGACCTCATTTATGCCAATAATAATATGGGGATGGACTGGCGTGAGATCTATTGGATTCTACCACACCATCACCATGATGCTGAAACTACGAAGAGTTATTAGCAGAATTAGATGAGCAAGATATTGACGATGCTACACGCGTTCGCGAATTTGTCGGTATCGTGGCACCGAAAAGCGCGGTTGGACAACATTACGTGTTGGTGAACTGAATCCATGCTACTTAGCATTAGGTGAATTAGAATTAGCCTGATTGGGTAACTGGACGATGAATATGAACAGCTCTGTATTTACACCAGAGCGTGCAAATTACTATCGTGCCTTAATCAGCATCGCTGAATTACATTTAGGACAATACTCGCGATCCACAATCAATATCGTACTGTATTTGAAAGAATGTGGCAAAGAATCTGTTCAACAAGCTTGGGCTGCAGTGGCAGAAAAGGTAACCCGTTCTATAATCCGCCAGCCAGCGATGAAAACTGCTGAAATCTTTAAAGAACACCAAGCTTTACTTGGTGCTTATGCGAAATTACAAAAAGCCAAACGAGAAAAGTGGAAAATAGTCGATTTTCTTCTCAATCATAAGGCGGACTTAATGTCTGCCTTATTTATTTCTGCATTAAAAACGCTTTAAAATCAACCGCACTTTTTCGCACAAAACGCTTTTAAATTTGATGCTATAATCCGTCGCAATTTTTGATCAAAAAGGAATAAAAATGACGGATTCAATCCATTCCTCTATTACCCCAGTCAATATTGAAGAAGAACTCAAATCTTCTTACCTTGACTACGCCATGTCGGTGATTGTTGGGCGTGCTTTTGCCCTGATGTGCGTGACGGTTTAAAACCGGTGCATCGACGTGCTTTTCTCCATGGATCAATCTGGCATCACTGCCGGCAAAAATACGTAAAATCTGCCCGTGGTAGGTGATGTAATCGGTAAATATCACCCGCACGGTGATTTTGCGGTGTATTCCCACCATTGTGCGTATGGTACAGCCGTTCTCATTGCGCTACATGTTGGTAGATGGGCAAAGGTAACTCGGTTCAATCGACGGTGACGCGCCAGCGGCAGTGCGTTATACCGAAGTTCGTATACAAAGTTTTCACCCAAGCGTTATTAACCGACTTGGGATAAAGAAACCGTGAAATTTCTCGCCAAACTATGATGGCGAATTAATGATTCCGGACGTACTACCAACCCGTATTCCGGCACTTTTTGAGCAAACGGTTCTTCTGGTATTGCGGTGGGATGGCAACAAAACATTCCACCACACAACTTTAAATGAAGTTTTAGATGGCTGCGCTGACTTATATTGATAACGAAAACATCACCATTGATGAATTAATGCAATATATTCCCAGGTCCCAGACTTCCAACAGCGGCATTAATTAATGGACGTAAAGCGATTGAAGAAGCTTATCGCACCGGTCGCGGCAAGTGTATGTTCGCGCTCGTGCAGCCAGAGAAACCACAGATAAAGGCAAAGAGCAAATTATTGTGACTGAATTGCCTTATCAAGTGAACAAAGCAAATTAGTAGAAAAATTGCCGAGCTTTATCAAAGATAAAAATCGAAGGTATCGGCAATATTATCGACCTTTCTACAAAGAAGGATCCGCATTGAAATCGACATCAAACGTGATGCCGTAGGCGAAGTGGTATTAAATCACCCTCTATGCGCTTACCCAAATGCAGGTAACCTTCGATCAACATGGTGGCCTTTGAGATCACGGTCAACCACGTTTATTCAACTTAAAACAAATCATTGAAGCCTTTTGTGATGCACTCGTCGCAGTGGTGATTCGCCGTTCTTTATTTGAATTGCGTAAAGCCCGCGAGCGTACCCATATTTTAGAAGGTTTAGCGGTTGCAACATCAAATATCGATGAAATCATCGATATCATCCGTCAATCGAAGAGCGTAAAGAAGCTGCGGAAAAATTAATTTCTCGTCCCTGGAAACTCGAATAACGAGATTTTTAGGCTTTGCTTGATGCGGCGGCTCGTCCAGCTGAATTAGCGGCTGAATCGGTATTAAAGGTTCTGATGCTACTATCTTTCTCCAGAACAAGTTGATGCAATCTTAGAACTTCGCTTGCACCGTTTAACTGGTCTTGCTACCGAAGAAGTCATCAATGAATACAAAGAGTTATTGGTTAGAAATCGCAGAACTTCTCCACATCATCAACAGCCCTGAGCGCTTTGATGGAAGTGATTCGTGAAGAGCTTGAACAAGTACGTGCATCAATTCGCGGATGAACGTCGTACCGAAATTACTGCCGCTTCCGGTGATATTGATTTAGAAGATTTAATCGCTCAAGAAGATGTCGTGGTGACCCTTTCTCACGAAGGTTATGTGAAAATATCAACCGCTTACCGACTACGAAGCACAACGTCGTGGTGGTAAAGGTAAATCCGCAACGAAGATGAAAGATGAAGACTTCATCGAGAAACTCTTTAGTGGCGAATACTCACGATACGATTCTCTGCTTCTTCTAGCCGTGGTCGCTTATATTGGTTGAAAGTCTATCAATTACCACAGCCAGCCGTGGTGCACGTGGTCGTCCAATTGTCAAATATTCTACCGCTACAAGAAAACAGAGCGTATCACCGCAATCTGCCAATCTCTGCTTATGAAGAAGATAAATTCGTCATCATGGCAACCGCTGGCGGTATTGTGAAGAAAAATTGCGCTAACCGAATTCAGCCGTCCACGTTCAAGCGGTATCATCGCCTTGAACTTGCGTGATGAAGATGAATTAATCGGTGTAGATATCACTGACGGTTCTAACGAAATCATGTTGTTCTCTTCATCAGGTCGCGTGGTGCGTTTCGCTGAAAGTGCGGTCCGTGCAATGGGTCGTTTAGCAACAGGTGTACGCGGTATTAAACTTGCCCTAACTAATGATATCGCTGACGATGAAAGTGCGGTCGAAATTGAAGACGTTTCTGACGATAATGCAGAAGAAACACTCGATCTCAACATCGATAAAGTCGTATCCTGAATTGTGCCGAAAAATGATGGGTGCAATCCTTGCGGCGACGCAAAACGGTTACGGTAAACGCACACAATTAAGCGAATACCCAGCCAAATCCCGTAATACCAAAGGGGTGATTTCGATTAAAGTGAGCGAACGTAACGGTCAAAGTCGTTGCAGCGACACAAGTAGAAGAAACCGACCAAATTATGCTTATCACCGATGCAGGTACCTTAGTGCGTACTCGTGTAAGTGAAGTGAGCATCGTTGGCCGTAACACCAGGGGGTCTCGTTTAATTCGTACCCGCAGAAGATGAGCACGTAGTCAGTCTTGAACGTGTTTTGTGATGGATGATGAAGACGAAGGCACTGAAGATGTGACTTCGAAGAATAATTGATCTTCCAATAAATAAAAGCCCCGCGTTTTTGATTCGCGGGGCTATTGGTATCTAAAAATCTCTTTTTAGAGTCTATTCTACTGATGAAAACTACTGCCTTCTTCTAATTCATCAGCCATTGCCGCAGAATTTCACGGGTTAAATACGCCAATGAACGATAGAAAGGAAGTGTTGCACAAGTTTCTACTTGGGTTAAAGAAATTTCGCTGCACAAGGTAATAGAAATCACCGAATAAATCTTGTTGAGCAGAATAGCGATTCCGTGTTGTCTTCTAACCAAGAAGCCGTAAGCAATAACAAGGGCAAAATGATCCACATTCTCGCTTCAGGCACATTACGCGCATGGCGAAAATCCACAAAACGTTGCACATCCATATCATAACTAGAAATAGCTGTCGGCACATTACCGTTTGGACCAAACAATTTTTGATATTCTTGATCAAGCAACGTTAAATCAATTTTCATTTGTAAATTATCAATGGCCGCTTCGCTTTCTTTATCCGTAGAAAGTGCCCACACTGACTTAAACCTTGTTGCTGCAACCAATCAAATACCCCACTTAAAATAGGGATCTGTGGGCTGCGATAAAATAAATTGCCGAAATAGGCGGCTAATTAAAGAAAAATTATTCATTTGAGTTTCTGACATCTGTTTGCTTTCCTATAATTGTGCTCACGATTGAGCTAAAAGTGCGGTCAATTTTGCCGTTGTTTTTTCGGCGGCTTCATCAAGCATCGCTTGGCGAGCAGCATTATCGATAATATGAATATCACCGAACAAAGTGTAATCCACATTCTCGATACTGCACAATTAAATAAACCATTGATCAAAACAATGATTGAGGATCTATCCACGCCGTATTCTTGATATTTTGCTACGCTACTCCCTATGGTGATAAATTGTTGCATCGCTTTACCTTGAAGCAGACCTTTGGATTCACCATTTTCTGTTTTGTAAGCAAAACCATGACTTAATACACGATCCAAATAGCCTTTTCAGCATGGCTGGAAACCCATCCACCATAAAGGATAAAACCATCGTAATCAAATCTAGCTTGGCGAATAAAAATCATGTTCCTGCTGAATTTCCGCTGGATAATCCCTTTATTCGCCGATTGTAATTCTTCAAAGGAAATAATCGGGTTAAATTCCATAGTGTAAAGATCACGCAAATGGGTTTCAACGCCAAGCTGTTGGCTTGCTTTCACAACGCGATCCACGATGGCACGACCAAAACTTTTTTGGCTATTGGGATGCGCAAAAATAATTAAATGATTCATTCTGTTACCTTTTTAACTAACAGTGTAATGCCATCAACGCGTTCTACCACCACAAGATCATTCACCGTTAAATGCTCACCTGAATACGCCATGTGGTATCGCCAGCACCACGACCAATCCCATTAGAACCGATTTCTAATACCGTGCCTTTTTACCCAACAAAGTATGATCCTCGTTGGTTTAAGGTTGTACGTGATTGATCCTGATTATCTTTGCTATGTTGGTATTTCCACCAGAGCAACGAGAGAATAATCGCTAAAATCGCATAAAAAATGGCTAAGGCGGTTAAGGGATAAACTTGGCACCAATGCCATTACGCCTGCCGTCACAATCGCAGCTAAGCCCACCACAATAAAAATACGCCGGGTACAAGAGGTTTCAGCGATTAATACTACAAACCTAATACTCAACCAATGCTACGACCAAGTTGTTAACCAATCTGCCATATCAACTCCTTGAGAGAAAAAGTGCGGTCATTTTTAACCGCACTTTAAGAAATTACGCTTTTGTCGCCTTTTAACAGTTCGGCAATGCCCGCTACCGAGCCAGTAAATTACCGGCTTCAAGCGGCATCATACCACTTTGCTCGTTCGGTGAACCACCGATTTGTTTTTAAAAGCTTCCGTGTATTTTTGTGCGATAAAGCATTGATCGCTTTTGGTATCACCGCTGGCAATCGCTTCTGATACCATTTGGGTTGCTTTTCGCTTCCGCTTCTGCTGCACGTTCACGTGCTTCTGCTTGTAGAAGGCTTCTTGACGTTCCCTTCGCTTTCAGAATACGGGCTTGTTTTTCCCTTCTGCACGGTAGATTTCAGCTGACGAATACCTTCCGCTTCCAAGACTTCCGCACGTTTAGTACGTTCTGCTTTCATTTGTGCGTTCATGGAATCAATCAATTCACGTGGTGGACGCACATCACGAATTTCAATACGGGTAACTTTAATCCCCCAAGATTGGTCGCTTCATCCACATTGCCAATAAACGACCATTAATGGAATCACGTTGAGAAAGCATTTCATCCAATTCCATCGAGCCTAACTCTGTACGAATGTTGGTCATGGTTAAATTGATAATTGCTTGTTCTAAAATGATTTACTTCATAGCTGCACTCGCGCATCAATCACCTGGACGAGAACAAACCGCATCAATGGATACGTTCGCGTTATCCTTAGAAATAACTTCATGAGGGAATATCTAATACCTGTTCCATCATATTGATCTTACGACCAACACGATCCACAAAATGGGCACCACAAAGTTCAAGCCCGGCGTTAAGGTGTGGTATAACGTCCCAAAACGCTCAATCGTCCAGTTATAACCTTGCGGTACAGTTTAAGTGCCGAAAATAGCACAACAACAACTAATACAATAAAGACGATTGCGGCAATAGATAAAGCCTTCCATAGATTGCTCCTTTAATGATGAGAAATATAAGAAAAAGTCTATCAAATTAGACCGCACTTTGTACATAAATATATTTATCGTTTTTCTTATAAATTCAAAAAGATGCGTAATGCAATTCGGGGGCATCTAAATCTTGATGAGAAACAAATAAAGTTGGGTTTCACTATTATTGACCAGTTGTTCGATAAAATGTTTTTACTAACTTGCGATTTAACCCATCAAGCCCTTGAAAAGGCTCATCTAAAATTAAAACAGGCGGATGCTTCACCATCGCTCGTGTGATTAAAAAGCAAACGTTGCTGTCCCCAAGAAAGTGAACGAAATGGCGTTTTTGCTAAATGAGTCAGATTTAAACGAGCTAACCACTGCATGGCTTTTCAAAACGAATTGCCTCCGGCACCTGTTGATAAACCCCTATACTGTCAAAAAGCCCGGAAATAATGACATCCAATACAGAACAATTGACGCGATAATCTAAATGCAGTTGTTACTGCTACGTAACCAATTTTTGTTTGATATCCCAAATGGTTTTCGCCTGAGCCTCGTTGTTTACCAAAGATCACCACGTGATTCGCAAATGCTTGCGGGTGATCACCTGTAATTAAAGAAAGTAAGGTAGATTTCCCTGCACCATTTGGCCCTTTAATCCACCAATTCTGATGAGGTTGCACAACCCAATTTAAATGATCCAAAATCACTTTATCGCCATACTGGACTGTGACATATTTAAGCTCAAAGTGCGGTTGGTTTTCAGGCAGTTTGAGTAATGGTGACGCTGGTTCCGGCAAAGCCACATCAACAGATTGCTCCGCATAAACTAATTGTTGATAAATACTTTGTTGCTCAATAGATTGGCATTCACCTTCTAGTACTAACTCTAAATTTTCCAACATGGCTAAATGAGTGGACTGTTCTGGAATATCTGCTAGACGATTAACGATCAGAACGATTGCACATTCTTTTTCAGTTCATTCAGCATCGCCATCCAATCTTGCACTGATTGTTGATCTAGCCCTTCAAAAGGCTCATCTAAAATTAATAGATCGGGCTTTTGTAATAACGCTTGTGCCAATAAGACTTTACGCGCTTCTCCAGTGGAAAGTTTGATAAAGAAACGATCTAAGAGATAAGTAATCCCTAATTTTTCTGCAATCTCTTCGCAAAAATCTAGCGATGAACTGCCATTTAAGATCATTTCCTTTGCGGTTTTACCAAAAAATCTGGATCGGTATCATCATTATTTAAATTCTTTAATGTGGCTTCAAGAATTTCACGTTGTTTTTCAAAAGAGAAGGATTGAACCCGTTGAAAGGAATTATGATACTTCCCTTCCTGCAAAGACAATTCATTTTGCAAAGCGAGAGCAAACGCTGATTTTCCACTCCCATTACTGCTACCACAACCCAATATTGTCGTGGCTCAATCGCAAAGTGCAGTAGTTTAAGGTTTGTTTTTGATGAAGCTCAAATTTTGCTTGCTGAATTAAAAGTGTCATTCTCTTTCCTTTAAAAACAAAAGGCGAGCAATTTGCCCGCCTTGTCAGATTAATTTAATTAACCGTTTTACGCTCTTCTTCCATACATACTGCCGCAGTAAATAATACGTCAGTTGAAGAGTTTAGCGCGGTTTCTGTTGAGTCTTGTAAGATACCAATCACAAAAACCCTACACCGATCATTTGTGCCGCGATGTCATCACTGATACCAAATAAGCTACAAGCTAATGGGATTAATAATAATGAACCACCACACCAGAAGCATCCACATGCACAAAGCGCCGCCACAATGCTAATAACACCGCACTGACGAAAGATACTTCCATACCTAATGTATGAACAGCCGCCAACGTTAATACAGTAATCGTAATCGCTGCACCCGCCATATTGATATTTCGCACCTAATGGAATTGCCACAGAATAGGTTTCTTCATCAAGATTTAAGCGTTTTGCTAATTCAATGTTTACTGGAATGTTTGCCGCAGAGCTACGTGAAAGAACGCCGTTACCACTTTCGCGTATACAAGTCCACACTAATGGATATGGATTACGACGGATTTTCCAATAAACGAGAATTGGGTTAAGTACAAATGCAGTGAATAACATTGTACCGATTAACACGAATAATAAGTGAACATATCCACTAACGCCGCTAACCTCTGTCAGATAAAGTTTCAGCCACTAAACCGAATACACCGAAAGGTGCAAAAGAAATAATCACGTGAACAATTTTAGAAATGCCTTCAAAAATCAGCCACAACCTGTTTAGTTGCATCTGATGCATGACGAAGGGCTAAACCTAAACCGATAGACCACGCTAAAACACCGATAAAGTTTGCTTTGAAAATTGCATTTAATGGGTTATCCACCACATTCAATACTAAAGCAAGCATCACTTGGCCAACAGATTGAGGCGCTGAACTCGCATCCTCTTTACTGCAAGAGCCACCTCTGATGGGAATGCCATACTTGCAATTACTAGCAGCAACAGCGGCTGAGAAGGTTCCCACAAGATAAAAGCACTACGATTTCTTTTCATATTGCTTTTTAGAGCCCACTTTCTTATTAGCCAGTGCAGCCATAACAAGGAAGAAAATCAAAATTGGTGCAACTGCACGCAATGCTTTAACGAAAATTTGACCTACTACACCAAAACTAGATGCAAGATCAATGCCTGATGAATTTTTAACACTCTCATTCACCAATGCAACAAGGATCCGAGTACCAAACCAACGGCAATTCGTTTTACCAAATTACCTTGGAAAAGAAAATGAAATAAACGTGATGTATTCATAATAGTTTTAAATAAAGATTAAGTTGAACTTCAGATCGTTACGATCCACCGAAACAGAGTAAAGATAGCTTAAATTTTGTTTAAAGAAAAATTTTTCTTTATTATTTTTGTTAAAAATTGAACTTTTTAAGCTTGGAATGAATTTTTCTAAAATTTTTCGCCTATATTTTTCTATGCCCTATTGACACACTGTATCTAACCACAGTATATTACACCTGTATAAACAACCAATGATTAAAAACACACTAACTAAAAGGAACACAAGATGATGAACTACGCAAATACAGTTGCACAAAATGATATGACGTTTTCTTATCATCCTATGCCATTTTTCAATGATGTTGAAAGCAAATCGACATTTAATAAAAATTAGATCTCAACTCTATTGCATCAAACGTCCACAACAAACGTGTTTTTATTCGTGTGACGAATCCGAATATGCTTGCTTGGGGAATTGAAATGGGCGATATGCTAGTGGTTGAAAAAAATGACAGCCTTTTCATCGGTGATCTTGTGGTATTAGAAAAACAAGATGAATTCCATATTTATGAATTTGCCGGCGTCAGCGGTAATGAATTTGTATTCATGGCATTAGATTCCAAAGTGGAGAATATTAAAACAACACAATGGACAAGTCTACCATTGGTTGGAACAGTAACAAATACCATCCACCAAATGAAACCAAGAAGAGATTTAATGAAATTTGTGGCTTAAGCCAATAAACAGATAATCTAGTAGAAGAAAAAGTGCGGTTAATTTTAACCGCACTTTTTGTTGAAATAAGTGTTATTACATCACTGACGTGATTGTGTATAAGTTCTAGCCCAGTAATCTTCATCTAATGAACTAATTGTTACACCTTGGCTTGAACTTGCATGCATAAATTGGTTGTTACCAATATAAACACCTACATGGTTATTTCGACGGAAGAATACTAAATCGCCTTTACGTAATTCATGTTTTTGGATTTGGCGACCTAAATAGCGTTGTTCTGAAGTTGTACGAGAAGTTTCCACACCATAAGCATCAAGGAAAGCGGTTTGCACAATGCAGAACAGTCAATACCACGTTTTTGTGCTTCCGCCCATTCTATAACGTGTACCACCCCATTCGTTATAAACTTGAGCAAGTGCTTTATCACCAATTAAACCAGATTTAGGACGGTTTGTTCTTAATTTAGGGTGACCCACCTTGTTTCCCATCTAAACCTGCAATTAACCCCGTTAGCTCCGCATCATCGCTCTCTGTAATGACTCCATTATGAGCCTGCCTGAGAGCCATTAGAACAGGCTGTTGTCAACACGGCCAATCCTACAATAATCAAAAATCTTCTTTAACATAGCTTTTTAAATAATAAAAATATAAATCAAAACTGGTCGGATTCTATCAAAAAGTCATTTGACCGCCAGTTTTTATTGAATTTTCTATGCAATTTTGTGAGTTATCTCTAAAAAATAAAGGCCACTCATTCGAGTAGCCTTTATGGACGATTTTCAATTATTTTTTCTTTCGCTTTTTGCGTTTGGAAGATCAGTAATTGAACCTTCAAACACTTCAGCCGCAAGACCAACAGATTCGTAGGTGTTGGGTGAGCATGAATAGTTAATGCGATATCTCTGCATCACAACCCATTTCGATTGCAAGACCGATTTCACCTAATAATTCACCACCGTGAGATCCAACGATTGCCCCACCAAGTACGCGATGAGTATCTTTATCGAAGATCAATTTAGTCATACTTCAGCACATTCTGAAGCAATCGCACGACCTGAAGCAGCCCAAAGGGAATTTATGCCACTTCGTAGTTTAAACCTTCTTGTTTACATTCTTTCTCAGTTTTACCTACCCAAGCCACTTCTGGTTCAGTATAAGCAATAGAAGGAATGACTTTTTGGATCGAAATGTGTTTTTCCTGCGATCACTTCCGCCGCAACGTGACCTTCGTGAACACCTTTTATGTGCTAACATTGGTTGGCCAACGATATCACCGATTGCAAAGATATGAGGACACATTGGTACGCATTTGTTTATCAACATGAATGAAAACCACGCTCATCCACTTCAACGCCTGCTTTACCTGCATCGATCAATTTACCGTTTGGCGTACGACCGATTGCAACTAGTACTGCATCATAACGTTTAGTATCGTTGCATGCTTTTACCTTCCATTGAAAACATAGATACCATCATCTTTTTGGCTTCAACTGCAGTCACTTTCGTTTTCAAGCATTAACTTGAATTTTTCTCGACTTTGTTTGGTGTAGATTGCTACCACATCTTTATCTGCTGCTGGAATTACTTGGTCCAAACATTTCAACCACTCAATCTCAGAACCTAGAGTGCGATAGCACTGTACCCATCTCTAAAACCGATGATACCACCACCATGATTAAAAGTTTTTCGGTACTTCTAATTTATGCATCCGTTGAATCCCAAACACGTGGATCTTCATGTGGAATAAATGGTACTGAATTGGGACGAGAACCCGCTGCGATAATCGCATTATCGAAATTTTAATCAGTAGTTGGGTTTACCATCACGGTCACGCCACTAATGTGTTGGGATCGGTAAACGCGCTAAAGCCTTCAACAACGGTCACTTTACGTTGCTTTTTGCCATACCCGCTAAGACCGCCCAGTTAATTTAGCAACAACTGCATCTTTTTACCAGCGCGTACTTCATCTAAATCGATGCGATGGTTCATCAAAGTACACACCATTTTTAGCTTGCGTGTTTTGCTTTCTTTCAATTACTGAAACGTGAGTAATGCTTTAGATGGAATACAACTCACGTTTAAACATGCCCCCACCTAATGTTGAATAACGTTTCAGCAAGTACTGTTTCTAAACCTAAGTCCGCACAACGGAATGCCGCTGAATAACCTGCAGGACCAGCACCCAGCACCTACAACTTGGGTTTTAATTTCTTTACTCATTTTTACCTCGTAAAAACGTTTCAAATTTTTGACCGCACTTGCGATCCTTTTCTGCAGATGATGAGCCTAATCACCACATCTTACCGCGTTAATTACATCACTAGCGACGTAAGTCAGCTAATACGCCATTGATATAGCTTTAAGAAGCGAGCACCATCAGCACCATCGATCACACGGTGGTCGAAAGATAATGATAATGGAAGCATTAGCGTGGCTCAAATTCTTTACCATTCCATACTGGTAGCATTTCTGATTTAGATACACCTAAGATTGCTACTTCTGGTGCATTTACGATTGGTGTAAAGTGAGTTGCACCAATACCACCTAAGCTTGAAATGGTGAAACAACCCACCTTGCATATCAGAACCTGAAAGTTTACCGTCACGTGCTTTTTGGAGACTTCCATTAATTCACGAGAAAGTTCGATAATACCTTTTTGTTCACGTTTTTAAACACAGGGTACAACAAGACCGTTTGGTGTATCTACCGCTACGCCAATGTTGATGTATTTTTAAAGTGTTAATTTTTGTCCGTCTTCAGAGATGAGCTATTGAAACGTGGAACGCTTCTAATGCTTTCGCTACCGCTTTCATAATGAACAACTGGTGTAATTTTCACATCCAATTTTTGTTTTTCAACAATCTTATTCTGTTCTTTACGGAATGCTTCTAAATCGGTGATATCTGAGCGATCGAAGTGAGTAACATGGAATCATTACCCAGTTACGATGTAAGTTCGCACCAGAGATTTTGTTGATACGGCTTAATTCAACTTCTTCTACTTCACCAAATTTGCGAAGTCAACTTTTCGGCTATGGTAATAAAACCTAGCCAGCACCGTTTGCCACAGCATTACCCGCTGCTGCAGAAGATACAGTGTCTGTTTCAAACGCTTAACAGCGGTTTTTCACGTAAGCTTGGATATCTTCTTTTACTACGCGACCTTTACGACCCGTACCTTTTTTACGCGATCAAGGTTAATACCGTATTCACGCGCTAAACGACGAATCACTGGAGTTGCGTGTGCTAGCCTGCGCTTGCGACAACTTGTTCTGGCTTCAAGCCAGATACATTACCTGATTGTGCTACTGGCGCTGCTGCAGGTGCTGCTGAGGAGCAGGAGCTGCTGCCGCTGGAGCCGCTGCTGGAGCAGGTGCTGCACCCGCCACTTCAAATTTTCTTTATAATTACTGAAACCAGTTGAAACTTTATCACCTGATTTCACTAAAATTTCTTTTTACCACACCCGCAAATGGAGCTGGCACTTCCATTGAGGCTTTATCGCCTTCAACGGTAATTAAAGATTGCTCTTCACGAAACGCTGTCACCAACGGCAACCGCGATTTCAGTTACGTTAACTTCATCGCCACCGATATCTGGTACGTTCACTTCTTTAATGGCTGAAGCTGTTGGTGCTGCTGCAGGTGCTTCAGCCTGTTGAACTGGCGCTGCGGCTGGTGCCGCACCTGCCACTCAAATTTCATGATTAATTTGCCAGTAACAACTTTATCGCCCACGTTGATTAAAATTTTCTTTTACTACGCCAGCAACGAGGAGCAGGCACTTCCATTGACGCTTTATCACCTTCAACATTGATGATTGATTGGTCTACTTCAACGGTATCGCCTCACTTTCACCATAATATCAGTCACATTTACTTCGTCTGAACCGATATCTGGTACATTAGCTTCAACGACACTGCAGCTGCTGGTGCGGCTGCCGGCGCAAAAGTGCTGCAGCTGGAGCGAGCGCTGCCGCATCCGCTGACTCTACAAGCATTGGTGTGCCAGCTGTGACTTTATCACCCACTTTTACTAATACTTTCTTTTTACCACACCAGCTTCTGGTGCAGGGTACTTCCATCAGCTTTATCACCTTCAACATTGATAATGCTTTTGATCTGCGGTAATGGTATCACCCTACTTTCACCATCACTTCTGTTACGGTAACTTCATCACTACCGATATCAGGAATTTGAATTTGTTTTGACATGTTATCTTACCTTTAAAAACGCAGTTAAAATCAACCGCACTTTAGTTTGTAGATGATCCCGTGCGTTTTCAGCGCACAGGATATTTTTATTAAGCGTAAAGTGGATTTAAAATTTCAGTTTTAAACCAAATTTCGCGATTGCATCAGCCACCACTTTCGCATCAAATTTGCCTTGTTTTTGCAAGCTCATGTAATGCCGCAACCACAACATAACGCGCATCCACTTCAAAGTGTTCACGTAAGTTTTTCACGGCTGTCTGAACGACCGAAACCATCAGTACCTAATACGTGATAGCTTTGTGCAGGAATGAAATGCACGAACTTGTTCTGCGAACAATTTCACGTAGTCAGTAGCCGCAACAGCTGGTGCATTATTCATTACTCAGCAATGTAAGGTACGCGTGGTGTTTCTGTTGAGTAACATGTTCCAACGTACGGCATCCGCACCTTCACGAGCGACTTCAGTGAATGAAGGCACGCTATATACATCAGAGCTTACACCATATTCATTTGCAAGGATTTGTGCCGCTTCACGAACATGACGGAAGATTGCACCTGAACCTAATAATTGAACATGACCTTTGTTGCCTTTCGCTTCAACGGTTTCAAATTTATAAAGACCTTTACGAATACCCTCTTCTGCGCCTTTTGGCATTGCTGTTGTTCGTAAGTTTCTTGTTTAATGTGGTGATGTAGTAGAACACATCTTCTTGTTTTTCACCGTACATACGGTTGATACCGTCTTGTAGGATAACTGCCACTTCATAAACGTAAGCGAGGTCATAAGATACACAGTTAGAATAACGAGATTGAATATGGCTGTGACCATCTTTCGTGTTGTAAACCTTCACCATTTAATGTTGTACGGCCAGAAGTACCACCGATCATGAAAACCACGTGCTAGTGGTCACCTGCTGCCCACATTAAGTCACCCACACGTTGGAAACCAAAACATTGAGTAGTAGATGAAGAATGGAATCATCGAAGGTTATTTACAGAATATGAGTTCGCTGCTGCAACCAAGATGATGCTGCACCTAATTCATTGATACCTTCTTGTAATACTTGACCATCTTTTTCTGCTTCACGGTAGTAAGCCACTAAATCACGGTCAGAAGGCACATAGTTTTGACCATGTGGGTTGTAAATACCGATTTGACGGAATAAACCTTCCATACCGAAAGTACGCGCTTCGTCAGCAATAATTGGCACAATTTGTTTACCAATGTTTTTATCTTTCAATAAGGTATTTAAGAAACGTACAAATGCCATTGTAGTTGAAATTGGACGAGCTTGCTCTTCCAACAATGGGGCAAACTCTTCTAATGCCGGCACTTTTAAATTCAGTGGTGAATTTTGGTAAACGTTTTGGTAAACTAACCGTTTAACGCTTTACGTCTGCCGTGAAGATAATTGTACTCTTCTGAACCTTCTGGGAAGGTGATGTATGGATAGTTAGGAATATCTTCATCTTTAATATCTAATTGGAAATGATCACGGAAAGATTTTAAGCTTTCGAGTGACATTTTTTTAGATTGGTGCGCAGTGTTTTTACTTTCTGCTTCAGGAATTTTATAACCTTTAACCATGTGCGCTAAAGATCACAACAGGTTTGCCTGCTAGTTTGCGCTTTCTGGAATGCCGCATAAAGTTTTTTCTGAGTCGTGACCACCACGTCTTAATGCCCAGATTTCATCATCTGTCATATCTGCCACTAATGCAGCCGTTTCTGGATAACGACCGAAGAAGTGTTCACGAACATAAGCACCATCTTTAGATTTGAAGTTAAATAGTCACCATCAAGCACTTCCATCATTAATTGGGTTAATCTATCGGAAGTATCTTTAGCGAATAATTTATCCCAGTTAGAACCCCACATAACTTTGATTACTTCCCAACCGGCACCAGCAAATAAACCTTCTAATTCTTGAACGATTTTGCCGTTACCCGTTACTGGACCATCTAAACGTTGCAAGTTACAGCTTACAACGAAGATCAAGTTATCTAAGCCTTCACGTGCTGCGAATGTTAAATCACCTTTTGCTTCGATTTCGTCCATCTCACCGTCACCAAGGAAAGCATACACTTTTTGATCTTTGGTGTCTTTTAAACCACGGTTATCTAAGTATTTTAAGAAACGAGCAGTACGGATCGCATTTACAGGACCTAAACCCATAGACACTGTCGAGAATTGCCAGAATTCAGGCATTAATTTCGGGTGTGGTGATAGAAAGACCTTTACCTGGTTCCATTCCTGACGGAAATTATTCATTTGATCTTCAGTAATACGACCTTCAACAAATGCACGAGCATACATACCTGGTGCTGCGTGACCTTGGAAGAAGACTCAGTCACCGCTGTTTTTATCAGTCGCCGCTTTGAAGAAGTGGTTAAAACAGAACTTCCTACATACTTGCTGCAGATTGATAAGTTGAAATGTGACCACCCTAATTCGAAAGATCTTTTTCTGGCCACGTGATACCGCCATGATCGCATTCCAACGTACAGCACTACGAATACGACGCTCAACAGCTTTATCACCTGGGTATGCTGGCTGTTCAGAAAGTGGGATGGTATTAACATAAGGGGTTGTTACGCCACCTTTTTGCAATGTTCACGCCACCATTACGTGCCTGATCAATCACCTGATTGATGATGTAATGCACGCTCTGCGCCTTCTGCACTGAATTAATGAATCAACAGCTGACAACCAATCCTGTGATTTCAATTCGGGTCAATATCGTTTACTAAGGTATCTGACATAGTCTTTCCTTATTTTTAACTGAGTGAAAATGAAGTTTGGCTCGTGACCAAACACGAAAATCAAGCTTGTTAATCAATGTTACAAACATTTAACAAATCTTATGTAAATTTTTAGAAGATTTTTGAAAGAAAGATAGTAGATTTTTGACTGTTCTTATAGGTTTTCTTCCTGTTATTTCCATACTCTGTGATTAAAGAGTGCGGTCATTTTTGAAAGATTTTTCTGATTTGAATTAAAGCATCGCTTTATATTGCATTCAATACCCGCTTTGATCTAAAGTGCTCGCATACTTTTTAGCTTTTATAGAGGATAAAATATGAACACGACAACTCGCCCTATCTTTTTCCATAAACGATATTGCGCTCGTTGCACATGATAGCTGCAAACAAAACCTGCTCAATTGGGTAAAGAAACATAAAGAAGCTCTCGCTCCCCATCAACTTTTTATGCAACAGGTACAACTGGCCATCTATTGTCTAGAGAAACAGGACTTGAAATAGCCTCGCTATTAAAGTGGCCCGATGGGAGGCGATCAACAACTTGGCGGACTGATTGCCGAGAAAAATTGATATGATGATTTTCTTTTTGAGGATCCGATGAATGCAGCTCCCCCGCATGATCCCGATGTAAAAGCCTTTAATGCGTATTGCAACCGTTTGGAATATTATTCGGTAGCGATTAATCAAAGTTCTGCAGATTTTCTATTAACATCAAGTCTGTTGAGCAAGAAATCAATATTGATATCCCCGATTATGAAGGATATTTAAAGCCGTTTAGACTAAACGATATCGTAGTCAAATCATCTCAACCTAATAAAAAGGAGATAAATGATTTTATCTCCTTTCTAGATTATTTCGTAGTAATTACTGGCCCTGTGCCGCCATTCCCATCATTAGCATAAACAACACGCCTTGAACTTGCTCTTCAGGAATCACTTGACCATTAAGTTTTGAGTTCGCCCTTTCAAGCACTCAGGATTAAGCGTCACATTTTTATCATTATTCACCATAATATTTTTGTGCTGCAGCTTGTTTAGCTTGCTCTTCAATTTTGTGCTTTCAATCAACGCTCTTCTACTCTGGTATCTAGTGTGTCATAAGTTTTTCTTAGCATTTGCTTTATCTACATGAATATTTCACGCAAAATCCGTAAACTGTTTATATAAACTCCCCGCCATTAAATCAAATTTCGGATCTTTCGCTAGCGCTACATTTAAATCTAATGACACTTTACGCTGACTCATCTGAAATTGAGATAGGGTTTAGTTGATTTGAGGTTGATTATTAAAAATAGCCATACCATGATTTTCAGTCCATGAGCTTAAAGTTAGATGCCATTTCCTGATTAGCATTTTCATCATCACTGACTGATTTTGAAAGACAGTGAAAAGAGTGCTTCAATTAATGCATTTGCTGCATTTGGCTTCAATATGGTTTAACTCAGCGTTGTAAGTTAATTTTCCAAAATCTTTCCCATCAATAGCTATCGAGTCTACCGTATTTTCACTCTGGCATTCAAAGAAAATCACCATCAAGTGAAATATCAGATGTTCGCTTTAGATCCCTTTGTACTACTAGAAACCGTATCGTCTAAAGATATCAGCGTTAGTCATTTTCGATACTGTCAGCTGAAGAAAGCGCTTTTCCCGTATAAATATAAAGCCCACTTGGTTGGGTTGAATGAGGCTTCGACTTTCATGCCTTTCATTTTCATTGTTACTGATTTTGGGCATATCAACATCTTTCTCTTCTATTTCAATATTCTGGCAAAGTTTGAATTGAGCTCTCATTTCATCTGAGGTCAGATCATATTTTGCCATGCAGATCTTTATCAACATCAAAGCACATGTTGATATTTGACCAAGCGACTTTCGTTTTCGTGGAGAATCTGGATCAGTTAGCTCTCCACCCAGCTAGTTCAACTTTACCTTTTGTTGCTAAGTTATAGCTAGTAGAGGCTGATATTGAACAGGCTTTATCTGATTTAAGCAAATCAAATAAAGGTTGGGTTGTTTCATTTTTACCAATCACACCTTGTGCTGAAAACAGTACTGGCATGACAAGTTAAATTTTGTCTAGCTGATTAGCGGAAATGGGCCATGATAAAGCTTTAGTTGAAAGGGGAATAGTGAATACTTTCCTTCTTTGGGTAAAAGAAAATAACCACTTCATCTTCCACTTGAGAGGTAAAGAAAGCCGCGTTCAAACTGTTTTATTTTGATAAACAACTTAAATGAATCAGATAAGCCTAAAAAGCCTGAGCTTGTTTGTTTGCTGAATTCAATTTGGCGTAAATATTCAGTTTGTGCTTTTTCCCCAGTAAACCAAGCTCCCACCGACACCTACCGCACCGAGGCCACAATCACGCCTAATGCTACGACTGATTTTTCATTTTCGATTCCTTTGTTAAATTAATAGATGACTAAAATTGTCGACAATTTCATAAAACACAAAATTTTTCTTATTTTTCAAAAATAATTTTATTTTCCCCTTGAACTTTGTTCGCTGGACTTATTTTGTAAAACAAGAACGGAAATGACCGCACTTTTAAAAGGAAGAAAAATTTTAAATCTTGCCTCTTGAAATGCGAAAAAGTATCACATCTTATTCATCGTAATGATTTACAACGAATTTAAAAATTTAATTAGGGAGTAACAAAATGGGAAAAAGTATTGGTATTGACTTAGGTGCAACAAACTCTTGTGTCGCCGTAATGGATGGTGATAAACCACGCGTAATTGAAAACGCAGAAGGCGATCCTACTACCCGTCAATTATCGCTTATCACAAATGATAACGAAATTTTAGTGGGCCAACCGGCAAAACGCCAAGCTGTAGACCAACCCGAAAATACTTTGTTCGCAATTAAACGTTTAATCGGTCGTCGTTTTGACGATGCGAAGTAAAACGTGACATCGACATTATGCCATTTGAAATCACCAAAGCGAGACAATGGTGATGCATGGGTAAATGTAAAAGGTGACAAACTTGCACCTCCACAAAATCTCTGCGAAGTATTGAAAAATGAAGAAAACTGCGGAAGATTTCTTTTAGGGTGAGCCAGTGACTGAAGCGGTAATCACTGTTCCAGCATACTTTTAACGATGCTCAACGTCAAGCAACAGATGCTGGTCGTATCGCAGGCTTTAGAAGTTAAACGTATCAACGAACCAACAGCGCGCATTAGCTTACGGTTTAGATAAAAGGTCAAGGCAACAAAACTATCGCTGTTTATGACTTAGGTGGTGGTACATTCGACTTATCTATCATCGAAATTGATGAAGTAGGGTGGCGACCTTTGAAGTATTAGCAACCAACGGTGATACTCACTTAGGTGGTGAAGACTTCGATAACCGGTCATCAACTACTAGTAGATGAGTTCAAAAAGAACAAGGCGTTGGTTACGTATATGACCCACTTGCAATGCAACGTTTAAAAAGAAGCTGGTGAAAAAGCGAAAATTGAACTTTCTTCTGCACAACAAACTGATGTGAACTTACCTTACATCACTGCGGATGCAACTGGTCCTAAACACTTAAACATCAAGTTAACTCGCGCTAAATTAGAATCTTTAGTAGAAGACTTAGTCGCGAAATCACTTGAACCTGTAAAAGTTGCATTAAACGATGCTGGCTTAAGTGCATCACAAATTGATGATGTTATCTGAGTGGGCGGTCAAACCGTATGCCATTAGTACAACAAAAAGTAGAAGAATTCTTCGGTAAAGCGCCTCGTAAAGATGTGAACCCGGACGAAGCCGTTGCTATCGGTGCAGCAGTTCAAGGTGGTGTATTAGCGGGTGATGTAACGGATGTATTATTGTTAGACGTAACGCCATTATCTTTAGGTATCGAAACCATGGGTGGTGTGATGACTACCTTAATTGAGAAAAACACGATGATTCCAACTAAAAATCTGCAAGTGTTCTCAACAGCAGAAGATAACCAAAGTGCAGTAACCATTCACGTGTTACAAGGTGAACGTAAACAAGCATCAGCGAAATAAATCTTTAGGTCAGTTCAACCTTGGAGGCATCAACCTGCTCCACGCGGTATGCCACAAAGTGAAGTAACCTTCGACATCGACGCTGACGGTATTATCCACGTTTCTGCGAAAGACAAAGGTACAGGTGAAAGAACAACAAATCACCATCAAAGCCTCTTCTAGGTTTAAGTGATGAAGAAATTCAACAAATGGTTCGTGATGCAGAAGCAAACGCTGAAGCAGACCGTAAATTTGAAGAATTAGTACAAAGCTCGCAACCAAGCGGATCATCTTGTACAGCACACGTAAACAATTAGAAGAAGCCGGGTGATAAAGTTCCAGCTGAAAGATCGTGCAGCAATTGAAAGTGCATTAAGCGATTTAGAAACATGCTGCGAAAGGGCGAAGATAAAGCGGCTATCGAAGCTAAACTTCAAGCGCTTGCAGAAGTTGCTCAAAAAACTTGTTCAAGCTGGCTCAGCAACAAGCTGATGCACAACAAGCTCAAAGCAACAGCAAACCAAATGATGATGTTGTTGATGCTGAGTTTGAAGAAGTGAAAGACAACAAATAATTTCACTTTGAACCTAAATCAAAGGGCGTAGCGATACGCCCTTTTAGCATATTCATTAATAGCATTTTTCCTGACTTTATTTAAAAAGTGAAGTCAGGAAAAATAAACTGGAGGATAAATGGCGATAAAAACTCTACCCAATCGTACAACAACGCTTAAATAACAACATAGCAAATGAGATAATCTCAACCCTTTGGCAAAACAATCTTGATAAACTACCACAAGGTCACTGTTGTTATGGCATCTATTTTAATTATGCTACGAATCACCTAGCAGACTATGATTTTGCGATTGCAAGTGAAGTAGTATTAGAGACAGATATTCCGGTGATTGAAATTGAAGATTTGAGTTTCTACGAAGTTTTTCGTTGCAAAGTAGATGAAATTTATCAAACATGGCAACTAATCTGGAAAAAAGAACAACAAGGTTTACTTAAGCGGGCTTATTCGGTGGATTTTGAAAAATACCACTCTGATGGTTTGGTAGAAATTTATATCGCTGTTGTACCACATTGCTAAGCTCAAAGTGCGTAAAATTTTATAAAAAACGACCGCACTTTACCCCAAAACAAACACAACAAAGGAAAAACAATGAAATTCGAAACGAAATGCCTCCATGCTGGCTATAGCCCTAAAAAAGCAGTGAGCCACGTGTTCAACCCTATCGTACAAAGCACAACTTATACCTACGATTCTGCAGAAGAAATTGGCAGCTATTTGATTTACAAGCTGCCGCTATTTTATACTCGCTTATAAACCCAACAACAAATGCAGCTGAAGAAAAATCACGGCACTTGAAGGTGGCGTCGCAACAATGTGTACTGCTTCTGGGTCAATCTGCGTGTTTCTATGCGATGTTGAATATTTTTAGAAGCAGGGCGATCATTTCATTTCCTCTTCTTATGTGTATGGCGGTACTTTATAATTTGTTGCCCATACATTCAAAAATGGGTATCGAAGTGACTTTTGTGGATCAAGATTTACCGCTTGAAGAACTCAAAAAGCGATTCGTCCAAATACAAAAGCTGTTTTTGCTGAAACCATTGCGAAACCCCGCTTTACGTGTGTTGGATATTGAAAAATTTGCTGCCTTTTAGCAGAAAGCTGCAGAAGCGCCATTATTACTGATAATACCTTTTGCAACGCCCTATTTTTGTCGTCCAATCGAATTTGGCGCAAACGTGGTCATTCACAGTACATCTAAATATTTAGATGGTCGTGCTATTGCCTTGGGTGGATCAATTACTGATGGCGGTAACTTTTAATTGGAATAACGGTAAATATCCGCAATTAAGCACGCCAGACCAAACTTATCATGGTTTGGTTTACACAGAAACCTTCGGCCCTGCGGCTTATATTGTCAAAAGCACGCGTGCAATTAATGCGCGATTTAGGGCGCAACCCAGCTCCACAAAATAGTTTCTTATTAAATGTAGGTATGGAAACCCTTGCGCTTCGCATAGCAACGTCATTATGAAAATGCACAGGCTGTAGCCGAGTTTTTAGAAAAACATCCGCAAGTTGTTAAAGTGAATTATCCCAGGCTTACCAAGTTCACCAGATTATGCGCTCAAACAAAAATACTTTACCTAACGGTTTGTGTGGTGTTATTTCTGAGATTAAAGGTGATAAAGAAACCGCGGCAAAATGGTTAAACGCATTACAAATGACCTCTCGTGAAGTACACGTAGCCGATATTCGTACTTCGTGCGTTACATCCCGCAACTTCAACGCATCGCCAATTAAGTGAAGCTGAATTAGAAAAAGCGGGGATTTTTGCAGGACTTATTCGACTTTCTTGCGGTATTGAAAATATTCAAGATAGTTTTTAGCTGACTTAGAGCAAGCATTCGCTGCAGCTAAATAAGTATTATAAGGCAGGGCAGATTGCCTGCCACTTTAAATAACGAGAGATAAAAACGTTCAGCTTATCGCTTAGTTTTCTGTTGTTTACTTATCTTGATAGTAAGCAAAACAAAAACAAAGTATAAATTAACGTATTTACCTTGATATTTCTGCCTTCGACATCATTTTTATTATTGGGTATGTTGTTAATGCAGTACCACACAATAACAAAATAAAAATTTTTTAAATTTATATTTTTAAACGGAAAAGCGAAAACATTATGGCAAAGAAAGATTATTACGACGTTCTTGGTGTTGAACGTGGCGCAGATGAAAAAGCAATTAAACGTGCTATACAAAAACTCGCCATGCAATATCACCCTGATAGAACCAAAGGTGATAAAAGCCAAAGAAGATTTAAAGAAATCCAGAAGCCTGTGAAATTTCTGGGTGATAAAGAAAAGCGTGCGGCTTACGATCAATACGGCCATGCAGCCTTTGAACAAGGCGGCATGGGAGAGCGGTACTTCGGTGGCGGATTCAGCGGTAGCTGATTTCGGTGATATTTTTGGAGATATGTTCGTGATATCTTCGGTGGTGGCGGACGCGGTCGTCAGCGTGTAGTACGCGGTGAAGATTTACGTTATGACATCAAATTACGTTAGAAGAAGCCGTAAAAGGTACAACTAAAGATATCCAAATCACGCGCTTGCTCACTGTGATAGCTGTGATGGTACCCGGCGAAAAAAGCTCAAAAAGTTGAAACATGTCCAAGCTGTCATGGTTCTGGTCGTGTTCGTCGTCAACAAGGTTTCTTCGTAACTGAAGCGGTTTGCCCTACTTGTCATGGTTCTGGTAAGAAAATTGAAAAACCATGTAAAAGCTGCCATGGCGAAGGTCGTGTTCTACAAGAAGAAAACCTTTCTGTTAAAAATCCCAGCTGGGGTGGATACCGGCAACCAATTACGCTTAAGCGGTGAAGGTGCGGCTGGCGAAAATGGTGCACCAGCAGGGTGATTTATATGTGGTCATTCACGTTAAAAGAGACATCATATCTTTGAACGTGATGGTAATAACCCCTCTACTGCGAAGTGCCAATCAGTTTCTCAATGGCTGCGTTAGGGTGGTGAAATTGAAGTCCCAACCTTAGATGGTAAAAGTGAAACTCAAAATCCTGCTGAAAGCAAACAGGCAAACTGATTCCGTGTGCGTGGTAAAGGAGTTAACTCTACACGTAGCGGCTACGCAGGCGATCCATTTGCCGCGTGGTGATTGAAAACACCAGTGAACTTAAATAAAGAACAGAAAAAGAATTATTAGAAAAACTGGAAGAAAGTTTGAAAGGGACAAAAATCGCATAGTCCGAAATCTTCAAGCTTTTTAGACGGTGTGAAGAAATTCTTTGATAACTTAGGTAAGTAAGCCTAAACAGAAAAGTGCGGTCAAGTTTTTAAAACTGTTTTTGAAATTGACCGCACTTTTACTGCTATACAGACTGAAATCGCTTTTTATTTGTAGCATAAACATCCATGCCTTGAGCGAAATGCAATTCATTAAACGCCCATTTACTGATACTTTGCCCAAACTTTATGCCCTTCCACCAACACCGCAATATCAATGCGATTCTCTTGCGGAACGATTTGAGCAATTTGCCCACGTAGATATTACGAATACTCGTTTGCTCAGGCTTTGCTGAGAGTGAGTGATACATCAGAACTATAAATACAGACGCGTACCTTTTTCATTCGCTTGATGATGCACTTCGTTGATCCAAAGCTGTTGTTCGCTCAAAGAAAGTAGCGGTCATTTTATAGGTTGGATTATGTAAATATACAGGCAACGCCAACACGCTACTCTGCTCCGATTCACGCTTTCCAAGGAGGCAAATAACGGACTGTTCCATACATTTTCTAGGGTGTCATAGGCTTTCACCGCCGTTTTCCATCAGCACTGCACGATCGCCAAGACGTAATAATTCCATCTAAACTGTGCAGTCACATATAAAATCAGCATTAATTTCTTTTAGATAAACTTTCTAAATATTGCATAAGCTCACGTTTACGAGGCACATCTAAAGCTGAAAGCGGTTCGTCCATCAACAAAATATCAGGATCCGTTAATAAGCTCGCCCAATCGCCACACGTTGTTTTTCTCCGCCTGATAAAGTCAGCGGATAGCGTTTTGAGTAACGGTTCGATACCAAGGAGCTGAACAGATATAGTCAAAATCTTCATGGCTGACATTCTTCATGCCATAACGTAAATTACCTTTGACATTGTAATGGGGAAATAAACGTGCATCTTGGAATACATAGCCGATTTTACGCTGATGTGCGGGAAGATTCTCACTATTCTCCACATCCACCAAAGTGCGGTCATTTAAACGAATAAATCCTTTGATCGGGATGAGTTAAACCACTCACCAAATTAATCAATGAGGGTTTTCCCTGAACCCGACAAACCAAAAATCGCCGTCACACCTTGGGTTGGCAGTTGCAGATCTGCACGTAAGGTCAGGCGACCCTGAGTGTTGTTGTACATTAATGTAGCATCGCCCTTGCCCCAATTTTTCTGCATCCGTTTGCTTAACGCTTCCGAAAAGCAATAAAGAAATTAATGAAAGAATCACCGCAAACAAGCAAAGTCGAGCCGTTTGCTCTTCCGCACCGGGAGTTTGGATAAATGAATACATCGCTAAAGGAATGGTTTGGGTTTCCCGCAATATTAGATACGAAGTAATGGTTGCACCAAATTCCCTAAAGAACGAGCAAACCCTAATACTAAACCCGCCAATACACCAGGTAGAGAAAAGGGTAACGTAATCGTGAAAAAACTGCCATGAGGCAGCGCCAAGCGTTTGTAGCGGCTTGCTCTAATTTAAAAATCAATGCTTTCAAGGAAAGACGAATCGCCCTCACGACCAATGGAAATGCCACTACCGCAGAAGCTAATACGGCCCCTTTCCAGCTAAAACCAAAAGATAAACCAAACCATTGGTATAAATACTTACCAATAAAGCCGTTACGTCCCATAGCAACGAGTAATAAATAACCAATTACCACAGGAGGTAACACTAACGGCAGATGAATAAGTCCAGTAATTAGAGACTTACCGTAGAATTCCTTACGAGCTAATAACCAAGCAATAAAAATCGCAAAAGGCAAACTCCAAAGCATAGAACTCAATGCAACACTCATGCTTAAGTGAATCGCATCCCATTCCATCGGGCTTAATTGAAACCAAGAGAGCAAAATATTTCCTTGTATGTATATCGATATGACTAAATTTCTTTAGAGATAATAAAAAGGACAGTTTCCTGTCCTTTCTTTTGTAAACCGAAGTCTCATTATTTCACAGAGAAACCATATTCAACAAATATTTTCTTCGCTGCATCAGATTCTAAGTAATTAAGGAAATCACGAGTATCTGCATTATCATGATCTTTTAAAAATCGCTGCAGGGTATTCTACCGGTTTATAACTGTCTTTCGGGGAACACACCTACCGTTTTCACTTCTTTACTTACTTTCGCATCGGTACCATACACAATACCGTGAAAGGCGCTTCAGCTCGTTCAACTAGGGCTAACGCACCACGCACATCTTTTGCACGCGCTAATTTATCTTTTGACTTGATCCCATAAATTTAATTTGGTTAATGACTCTTCTGCATATTGTCCTGCAGGGAACGTGAGCTGGATCACTCGACAGATAAATAGCTGTCTTTTTAGCCTTTAATCCATTCGCCTTTTTGCAACATCCACTGAATTAACGCTGCTTTTTAGCCGGTGCAATTAATACTAATTCATTACCCACTAATACTTTTTCAGTTTCTTTACCGTGAGGTTTTTATCAGATAAATATTTCATCCATTTATTGCTAGCTGAAATAAATAAATCGGCTGGCGCACCTTCTTCAACTTGTTTTAGCAAGAGTAGAAGACGAAGCAAAAGAAAAACCACGGTATTATTTGGTTTTTAGTTTGGTATTGAGCCGCAATTTGTTGTAATGCATCAGTCATTGAAGCTGCTGCAAATACAGTGACTTTTGCAGATGCCAGCGAAAGATACGCCCATACCTGCAATTAAAAGTGCGGTTGCAAATTTGGTTAATTTCATTATTTATCTCTATATAAATGAAACTATATGTAAAAATATACTGCAGCAAAAATTATAACTTGAATTTTAAAAATAAGCATACAGAAAAACAAAAATCAAGTAAAAATAAGTAGAGTATGTATTAGGAGGAGATGATGAAACAAACTGAAATTTTTACTGACGATCAAACTTCATCAAGAATTATTTATTGATCCAAAACGTGTTCGCCTCTTAAAAGAAATTAAAGAATGTGGCTCAATCAACCAAGCAGCCAAAAACGCCAAAGTGAGCTATAAAAGTGCGTGGGATCACCTTGAGGCGATGAATAAAATCAGCCCAAAACCACTTTTAGAACGTAATATTGGTGGAAAAAATGGGGGCGGTACGTCATTAACCACTTATGCTGAGCGTTTACTGCAGCTTTATGATTTACTCGAACAAACACAAGAGCACGCCTTCCATATTCTGCAAGATGAGACAATTCCACTCAACAGCTTGCTTTCAGCAACAGCAAAATTCTCCTTACAAAGTAGCGCGCGTAATCAATTTTTCGGTAAGGTTTTAAGCCAACATATTGTGGATTCCCGTTGCATCGTTGCGGTCAATATTCAGGATTTAGCCCATCCATTACACGTTTCGATCACGCTACGCAGTGCTGAACGTCTAAAACTCATTACTGAAAAAAAGAAGTGATGGTGATGTTTAAAGCGCCTTGGGTGAAGGTGAGTGCTACTACATTAGAAGAAAAACAACCTTTTTCCAAGCAACCATTCTTTCTATGCAAAATGAAGAAGCGATTTTGCAAATAAAAGACAGCTCAATTGAATTTTGTGCGAGTATTCATAGTAAAGATGGCTGGAAAAGTGGGACAAGAAGTGTGGTTACATGTGGAGCCAGAACAAATCATCTTGCAACATTGAAATAACCTATAAACTCAAAGTGCGGTCAAAATTAACCGCACTTTTTTATTTTAGCTTACAACGCAATCTCATCAATCGAGCGCCCAAAACTTGGCAAAAAGACCTGTAAAAATAATCCATTTCTTGACTGTGCCATTGTTCCATTAAATTTTCTAAACGTTTTTTAGCTGTTTTAAATTCGTGATTACCATGCTCTAATTCAAATTGAGCTTTAATGTAAGCACAAATCAAATCCGCTTGTTTTACTAAATGCTTTTCTTCAGGGCTAAATTGTTCACTGTCTAAATATGGCGCGAAGCTGTCTTGTAATTCTGTCGGAAGCAAACTAATTAAATGTAATTCTGCGGCTGTTTCAATGTCTTTATAAGCATGTAATTTCAGAATTGAAAATATTTAATTGGCGTCAGTAAATCTCCGGTAAAAATTTCAGAAGTATCATGATACATTGCCATCACTGCAATACGTTCAGGATTGACTTCACCACCAAAAAAACGATTTTTAATAATGGCTAAAGCCTGTGCAACAAAGGCAACTTGCAGACTATGCTCTGCCAAGTTTTCCTTTTCAATATTGCGCATCAATGACCAACGCTGAATTAAGCGAAGACGATCTAAACAGGCAAAAAGTGACTCGTTTTTAACTCCACAAGATATCCTTAGTTAGATGGCAACTCTTCAATAATCACGGGAAGATCGATGACGTTACCTAAGCGAGAAATCGTGATAATAACTTCTGTATTCGGTTTAGTATCACTGATAATCTGCATCATTTCACGAATAGACAGATTATCTTGTTTATTTAAACGTAAAATCACATCCCCCACTTGAATACCTGCTTTCGCTGCGGGACTATTGGCTGTCACGCCGGTAATGACAATACCACCATTTGAGTTAGAAGAAATTTCGCTTTGAACACCAAAAATAACCACGAATCACACGACCATCTCGAATAATTTTATACAACACATCGTTTGCAATACTGATTGGAATCGCAAAATTTAACCCTTCTGCAATTTCATTGGCTGTTTTACCAATACTTAACGTACTGATCCCCACTAATTCGCCCGCGGAGTTAATCAACGCACCGCCAGAGTTACCACGGTTAATTGATGCATCGGTTTGAATAAAGTTTTGACGACCTAAAGAATCGCCTACGGCACTACGCCCTACCGCACTGATAATCCCTTGTGATACACTTTGCCCAAGGTTATATGGATTACCAATAGCCAGAGCAATATCACCAACTCGTACTTGGCGTTCTTTATTTTGTGGAATCGTCGAAAGATTGGTTGCTTTGATTTTTAATACCGCAAGGTCCGTCAAATTATCCGAACCGATTAAATTCGCCTCGTAAATATTGCCGTTTTGCAGTGCCACCACAATTTGATCGGCATTTTGAATAACGTGTTTATTGGTAAGAATATAACCGTCTTTCGTCATAATCACACCAGAACCCAAGTTATTTACCTGTAATTGATCGCTATCATTAATGCTGGCAGAAGAAAAAGATCGGTTGTACACATTCACCACAGCAGGAGAAGCAATTCTCACGGCACTGTTGAACGAAACGATATCATCAGCAGAGAAAAAGGCTGCTGTTATTGAAAGCTTAGGAACGGCAAATAAAAATAACACCTGCCGCGGCAAGCCCCCAAAGGGCGGAGTGGAAAAGTTTTTAAACATTTTTATTCTTTTATTAATAAGTTAGGTAAATAACTGAGCTTTTAAATCATCCCCCAATTCTTTCACATTCTTGCAATTGCCACAATGGAGCATCAGCAAGTTTTTCTAAATGTGGAAGTTGGCATAATCCTCGAGCTTTATCCCCCAAGAGTTTTGGGGCGACATAAATGATTAATTCATCTACGGCATGTTGTTCAATAAGGCTTCCCGCTAAATTGGCGCCGGCTTCAACCCAAACGGAATTCACTTGTCGCTTGCCTAATTCTGTCATCAATAGATCAAAATCATAGTTTTCTGGCAGTAGAATTTGCTCACAGAAATCAGGGAATACAGACATATCTCGTGGAATTGAACCCACAAGCCAAACTGGCGAATGGGTATGGAATAATTGATGGTTTGGTTGAACTCGATTTTTAGAATCTAAGATTATGCGAATAGGCTGACGCACGGTTTCTTCAGCATATTCCGCTTTTAAATCATCGGGGAATTGATTCCAACGCACATTCAAACTTGGATCATCGGCTAACACGGTGGCACTTGTTGATAAAAGTGCGGTCGCTTTGGCTCGCATTTTTTGCACATCTGCACGGGCTGCTTCACCTGTGATCCATTTGCTTTCACCGCTCGCCATGGCTGTTCGTCCATCTAAACTCATGGCTAATTTTAGCTGCACATAAGGCTTGCCCGTTCGCATACGTTTGAGAAAACCTTTATTTAAGGCTTCAGCTTGTTCATTCAATAAATTGACCGCACTTGGTATGCCTGCATCAGCTAACATTTTAAGCCCTTGCCTGCTACTTGCGGATTAGGATCTGCCATGGCTGCTACTACTCGATTGACCCCGCTTCAATTAAACCCTAATGCACAAGGCGGTGTGCGTCCATAATGAGAACAAGGTTCAAGCGTCACGATAAGCCGTTGCGCCTTTCGCTTTATCACCGGCATCGGCTAACGCCATTCGTTCTGCATGAGGCTGACCGGCTTTTTAAAATGAAATCCTTTCCCGACAATTTCACCATTTTAACTAACACATCCCACCGATGGATTCGGTGTAGTGGTGTACTGCCCTTTTTGCCTGCAAGCTCAAGAGCCAGTTGCATAAATTTCACGTCATCAGGGGAAAAAGGTGTCACTCATATTAATCCTTTAAGCTTTCAATCTCTTTGGTGAATTCATTGATATTATCAAAGCTCAAATAAACGGACGCAAAACGGATATACGCCACTTTATCTAATTCTTTTTAGCTCATTCATGGCTAATTTACCCACGAGATGACTTGGCACTTCGCGCTCACCCTGTCGCGCGTAATTGGATGATAATATGGCTAATGGCTTTTTCACATCATCCGAACTTACAGGGCGTTTTTCTAACGCATGTTGAATACCGCTACGCAATTTATCTTCATTAAACGGTTCGCGTGACCCATCATTTTTAATAATTTTTGGCACCACTAATTCGGCTGTTTCGAAGGTGGTAAAGCGTTCATGACAATTCCCCGCATTCCCGACGACGACGCACTTGATACCCATCAGAAACCAAACGGCTGTCAATCACCTTAGTTTCTTCAGTTGAACAAAACGGACAACGCATTTTAGCTCCTTTTCAAAATGATTCTTAAGTCAGTATCTTATCAAAAATCCAGGATCTTTTTCGATCTGAAGATCCGGTTTAAGACAACATTTCTCCAAACCAAGATGTGGTTTGTTTCACCAACCGCAAAAGACCATCCTACGATTTAAATTGTTCTGTTTGCCCCACACCTCGCCCAATAAGGATCGGCTTTTCTATAACCATAGTTATCATCTTTCGCTAAGGGATTCGATATTCGTTAAAAACATTGTCAAAATTGACCGCACTTTCATCTTTTTCAATAAACTTCGCTATATTTTCCGTTGGAATGAGCTGAATTTGTTGCTGGCTTTGTAAATAAGCCTCGACATACATTTTTCAGTTTCTCAAGTGCGGTTGATTTTTCTATTGTTTTAATGTTAAATCCTTATCTTTAGCGATAATGCGTGGTGGCTGAGCGTTCTTTTTGTCGCCAGTTGAATAAGATAACAGCCATGGACGAATGCGATAACGATCTTTATATTTTTGCAAATCGCCATTCGATTATCTGATTTTTCATCGCCAAATAATGGCTCCATATAGCCAAACAAGCGAATATTGCCTTTGTGCCGTTTCCACCACAAAATCGACACTCTCACTGTGTGGTGAAGAATAATCCTTAATTTTCTCTTTAAAAAGCCAATACATCAGCACGAATGGATTGCGCACAAACTTCCGCAAACTCGCCGCGTGGCATGATGCCTTTCACTCGCTGTTTGGCAAAAATAATCGTTAAATTGCGCTTCCTCTAAATGCAATAACTCGTTACTAATGCGATAATGATCCAAAGCATTTAACGTGAAGTTTTCACTTTCTTCAATGCGATCGTCTTTATCTCGGAAATACACGCCAAGCTGCTTTTCAAAAAGAACTTTACTGGATTTTTCAACAAAACTCACAAAACGATCGAGCTCAATTTCCGTTATTGGCGCTTGATTTTGCGCCCATCGACACAACAAATTCATGACATTTTCTTTCTTGGGAATTGCGCAATTGGCAGCCATCGCAAAAAGAGCGGTTAATTTTTCCTTCACTTTGGAAATTGCTTGGACTAAACGCCGTCATTGGATGTTGTTCAATCCTTAAGCCGTAGTCTGAATAATGATTAATATAATCAACCAATTGGCTCACTAATACTGAAGGCTCTTTGGGTTGATTATCAATAATCGAACAGCCCACATAACTCACATAAAAATGGAATCTTGCAGCCAGTAAGGCTTCAAGGAATAAGTAACGATCATCATCTCGACGAACACGATCGCCTTTTTGATGATGATATTGCATCAAGTCAAAACTATTTGGGTATGACTACGTGGGTAATCCGCTTCATTCATTCCGAGCAAACACACCACTTTGAAAGGAATGGAGCGCATTGGTAAAAGTGTGCAGAAATTCACTTTCCCCGCTAAGAAGCGAAGGCTGTTTGGTGTTTCTTCTAAACGTGCAGACATCACTTCCGCAATGACATCCGCTTGCAAGATTTCTTCAAAATTGACGGCCTGCAAATCATCGGCAAACGCATTGATACAATCTTTGAATATAAAATAAGGTATCCGCAGTTTCTTCATTTTGCACAAAAAAATCTGTCAAAAGTGCGGTCAATTTTTCACGCCATTTTTCAATATTGTGTGCCTTTTGCAAATCTTGATGCCATTTATTTAAGGCCGTAAAAATTGATTCACCGCACCAACTAACTGCCCTTTTCAATCCATAGCTACTATCAAGCCCAAGGCTGTCTTGCCAAACACCTTGCTCTTCACGCATCGCATAACCTAAAGTCATGCGTTCAAGTCCCGCCTGCCACGCGTTAAAATTCAGTGTATTCTGCCGTTTTTTCTAAACCAAAAGCGAATACCCTGACTCTTTTCACCCATTCGCGAATTTGCTCGAGATCTGCAAGCGCAATATTAAAACGTTCACGGATAGCGGGAATATCCAATAAAAGCCAGTACCTCTTCTGCGCCAAACTGACTTTCTTTTAAATTTAACAGGGAAAGATAGCTCGACACGATCACATCACTTTCAGACAATTTACTGTCCGAAATTGAGAATGGAATAGCGGTGCATCTGCACTATTCGCACCAAAGACAGCCTGAATATAAGGCGTATATTGGTTAACATCGGCAACCATGACCACCACATCTTTTGGTGTAATCTGTTCTTCTTTTTGGTTTATGCTGATTTTGATTGAATAAATCCAACAAATAATCGTGTAGCACTTCAACTTCGCGCGGCGCTATGGCAAGATTTCACGACCAAAGAGCGGTCATTTTTCGCGACATTTAATGCACCATGACTTAACGTCAAAATTTGATTTTTGGATCTCGCCCTAACAACGTTTTTCGGGAAGTTCTGCATAGTAATCACGGGAAATAGCTTTGAATATTCTCCTCATCACGCACTAATTGGTAGAGAAAATCCCGTCCCATTTTTCCCCAAGAGGCTAAAAGCGGATTTCCCCGCTGAACAATTCTTCTTGTTGATTGGTGTAATCAAGGTCGGCAGGTTCCCATGACACTTGCTCGGCTGAAATTAAAAGCTTCACATCGTTGGTTTCTTGCACGAAACGCTGTCTTTCTAATAAATAGGATTTACTCAGATCTCGCAAATCGCCCCAATATTCTTGACATGGATTATTGAAGAATAAATGTACATCTGTTTTAGCTGAAATACCTTGGAAAATATTGAGATAAACCGTTGGCAATGCTGGAATACCAAAAATAAAAATACGTTCTGGTAAGTTGAGTGTCGCATTGGGATCACGACATAATGCTAAAAATTGTTGATTGAGTGCAGCACGATGTTTCGCTTTTCCACTGAAATCACGTTGAACATCATCCACCAAGGCTCGCCATAAAATCCCTTGCCAATGAATATTGCCTTTAATTTGAGAAAGAAAGGTAGGGTTTAACGCCGAAAGCCCCTGCTTTTGCTGATTAATCTGAGCCAAGATCTTTTCATCATTATTTTCTTCCCATGCGGCAATCCATTCGGGACGATAGACGAGATATTGGTCAAATAAATCGGCAACCTTTAGGCTTAATTGATAAAGTTTTTGCTGTTCTGATACAGGCGAGGACGCTAAATATTTTTAATGGTTCAAATTCTTTTGCTGTAAAAAGTAGGGATTAATCGCATTAATCGCCATAACGTTGAATCTTTTTCAAAAGGATTTTGCGTAGAAACATTCGGCAAATTATCGGCGTAAAGTTTCCAAATAAAACTGGAAGGCATGGGGAATTGGAAATTCGCTGCAACACCGCGTTTTTTAGCAATTTCCATTTGTAACCATTGTGCCATACCTGGACTTTGCACCAACACAATGTCAGACTGAAATGGATCATGTTGAGGTAAATTTTCCAACAGCGAAACTAAAATATCCTTTTGAATTTCTGGTTGGTTTGAATAATAAGTAACGAACAAAGTAACGCCCTTTTGAAAGCAAAAACAATGCGTTATTTTACTCGGTTTTCAATAAAAATTCACCTTGAGGATAGCGTATATTCACTTGATGATGACTGCATTGAATTGAAAATTGAATGCCATTTTGTTGTACGCTATTTTCACAAGACAAACCTAAAAACTGGCGTTGAGCCTGATTTTCAGCAATTTGAATCGTCTGAAATTTCTTGAAAAATTCTGACCGCACTTTTCCGTTGCTCACTCGTCCATCGATTAAAAGATCAAAAATAACCCGCTGAAAATCGATAAGGCTAATAAAAGTGACATTAACGACATGCCTTTATTCACGTTGATCTTGTGCACTTAAATCACTCCAACTTTTATCCACCAAACGCCATTGGCTATATTCTTGTACGAGTTTTGTCACCACGGCTTTACCATAAGCCACCGTCACGCTCTCCTCTAACTTAAGCGAACCACCTGTAATCACAGCTCCGCTTATTCGTCCTTTGCCAGTTAAAGTTAAATCTCCTTCTGCTAACAAAAATGCCACTCACATTCCCTTTAATTTCTAATTGGTTTTGCGTTATCCAATACACTTGTGGTGTTTTTTGAGCAGTTAAAGTAGTATCTACTTTCACAAAGTGCGGTTGAAAATCAGCTTGTTTTTCACTGGAAATAAAATCTGCAGCATATTTTCATTAATGCCTTTTGTCGGCGATTTCTTAAATAACTCTGCTCGTTTACACCAAACAGAATAGACCACTTTATCCTCTGCCCCATTAGAGTCGAAAAAGACTTGTTTCACTTTTTCAACACCATTTAAAGGCAAGTTTTGGCAAATGTGCTTTTGTTGCTGCTGACTGATTTTCTGTAACGCAAGGCTTTGTTCTACATAATATTTTCGCTGGCTCATTTGAGATCGAAAAAATGCAAAGATCTGTTCATCAAATAATAAGATCAAGGCTAATAAGCCCGAAAGTAAAATCAGTGCCGTCAGTGTCACAATCCCTTTTTTCATGATCATTCTTCTTGATTTAATAAAAGCACCACAAGCGAAGTTTCATATTGAATATGCTTATGTGCTGCAAGATGCCCTGCGAGTTTAATTTCAATTCCTTTCCCTGCCTTTAACCAATCAAAACGTAATTGAGAAATCTCAAACTCTTTTTCATCCAATAAATCAGTCCATCCACCACCTGCGTTACAAGTAGATTGCGCTAAAGCACGCTGACACTCTGCCGAGCGACAATCTGCATTTACTGCATTTTTGTAGGTTTGTTTGGTTTCGATCATTTTCCCGTTAAGTTTGTAACCAAATAGCTCTTTTTCGATATTTTTCGCCACATTTTTAACGCCATTTACGCAGGTATTTTTTGTGTATTTTTCACCAATACAACCATTGCTATTCAAATCATAAAAAAACAAAACACAACTATTTGACGGGGTATTATCAGCTTGAGCAATGGTTATTGCAGTGCCCTTTTCATCCAATTCAAATAAAGCCAGATTATCCTCGATGAGTTTTTGGTTTGCGCCCCGAAAGCCTACGCGACGCAAATCTTTCCCGATGAGTTGAATTGTGCGTTGTAATTCTGCTTGTAGTTTGAGTTGTAACATTAAACGCTGATTTTGCTGTTGAGTTTGGGCATAAAATTGTGCAACCAATAACAATAATAAAGCGGATAAGCCAAGTGAAATCAACAAACTCACCAATGTTTCACCTTTTAATGGTTTCATCTTGTACATGCACTCGCCGCTTGATCAGACTTTAATTTAATACTGCCGACATTGAAAAAAGAGAACAATGTACGATGCTCTTCCGCCTGTAACATAAAACAATTTGTTTCCATGGTATTTCTTGCCCCATTAAATTTCACCGCCACTTCAGACGGATATAATTTAGGGCCTATCAGCATCGTTTTTCCTTCAAAATAAGGATAGTAAAAATGCGCATAAAGGTTTTTTTAGGACAATTCTGGGGATGAAAAACAATCACAAAAATGATCGCTTTTTACTTGAGCAGTGATACACCAACGTTGATTCGCTCTATCTTGATTGGCAAAATAAACCAAATCGCTGATGAATTTTCTGCCCTCGCTTGGATATTACGTAAGAAAAAATAAAGCCGTTGTTGCTCTTTTTCGAGAAAATATTGGGGATCGTTTTTCTGCCATTTGGGCAATGTAAACGTCAACGTTAAGCTTAAAATAAATAATACAATCAAAGGTTTCTAATAAAGTTATCCTTTATACATAAAATGCCTTCTTTTTGACCGCACTTTAAAATGTCCTTTAGAAGAAAGCCAAATTTGCTACTTTATTTTTGAGATACTGATCGCAAATTTCCTTTAAAAAACGGGAAAAACCGTGAATTAAACATTTTCAACTGGCTATTTACTAAAACTCCCTTATAATAGGCGACCCTATTTATCTGTTCTTTAAAAATCTGGTGGAAATATGAATCAATGTTAAATATCGCTATTCGTGCGGCACGAAAAGCGGGCAACGTGATTGCTAAAAACTATGAGCGCCGTGATGACATCCAAACAAGTAAAAAAGGTATTAATGATTATGTGACTAGCGTCGATAAAGCCGCTGAAGCAGAGATCATTGAAATCATTCAAAAATCTTATCCTGATCACACAATTATCAGTGAAGAACGTGGTGCATTAGAAGGCAAAGACAGTGATATTCAATGGGTAATTGATCCACTAGATGGCACAACCAACTTCGTGAAAAGGTTTGCCACATTTCTCTGTTTCTATTGCTATCCGTGTAAAAAACCGTACCGAAGTGGGTGTGGTTTACGATCCTATTCGTAATGAATTATTCACGGCTGTACGTGGTGAAGGCGCAAAATTAAATGAAGTGCGTTTACGTGTAGATAGCCAAAATGAACTTAATGGGGCGATTTTGGCCACCGGTTTCCCATTCAAACAACCAAGCTTGATGCCAACTCAATTTGCGATCATGAATAACAATTGATGAAGCTGCAGATTTCCGTCGTACGGGTTCTGCCGCATTAGACCTTTGCTATGTTGCTTCTGGTCGCGTTGACGGTTATTTCGAAATGGGCTTAAAACCTTGGGATTGCGCAGCGGGTGATTTAATCGTGCGTGAAGCGGGCGGTTTAGTATGTGATTTCAATGCGGGTCACGGCTATTTACGCTCAGGCAATATCGTGGCGGCTCCAGCACGTATTTTTAAAAGAAATGCTAAATAAAAATTCAGCCTTGCTTAACCGAACAAGTGAGTAAGACTCAATAAAAAGTGCGGTGGATTTCACCGCACTTTTTATGACTAATTTCTTTCGAGTGGCTTTTCATTTTCTTCCGTTTCAGGCTCAAGATCCAATTTAGCCATAAGAAGTTGATCGCCATCTTCTTCTGGGTTGCCTGTCACTAATAATTTATCGCCATAGAAAATGGAATTCGCTCCCGCCATAAAGCACATCGCTTGCATTTCTTCACTCATGCCTTGACGACCAGCAGAAAGACGAACATAACTTTTCGGCATGGTAATACGCGCAACCGCAATGGTACGAACAAACTCCGTCCAATCTAAATCAGCTGCATCAGCCATTGGTGTGCCTTCCACTTTCACTAATTGGTTAATCGGCACCGACTCTGGCTGAGGATCAAGATTTGCCAAGCTTGCAATGAGACCAGCTCGTTCTTTACGGGTTTCATTCATCCCCACAATACCACCACAGCAAACTTTTAAACCGGCATGACGCACTTTTCCTAATGTGCTTAAACGATCATCAAAACGACGCGTGCCAATGACATTGTGATAATTCTCTGGCGCTGTATCTAGATTGTGGTTGTAATAATCCAATCCTGCATCTTTTAACTCTTCCGCCATACCATCTTGCAACAAACCAAAAGTACCGCACGTTTCTAAGCCGATATCTTTTACCGCACGAATAATCGCCGTGACTTTTTCCATATCCTTTGGTTTTGGCCCACGCCATGCCGCGCCCATGCAGAAACGCCCTGCACCACGTGCTTTAGCAATTTTGGCTTTTTCGACAATTTCATCAATATCTAAGATCTGCTGATTTTGTACACCTGTTTGATAACGTGCTGATTGTGGGCACTAACCACAATCCTCTGGACAGCCACCCGTTTTAATCGACATCAACGTCGATAACTGTATCGCACCAGGGTTGAAATGCTCTCGATGCACTTGAGCCGCACGATAGACTAATTCTAAAAAAGGTGTCTCAAATAGCGCTTCGACTTTACAAACTGACCAATACTCTACTGAAGGATGCGGTGTAATGGATGAAAGCTGTACTACATTTGTGGTTGTCATTATATTTTTCCTCGTTTAAGCTACTTAGCTTTTATTAAGTTGAGCATATTACTCTGCAATATGATAAAAAGAGATCAGATCACTTTTCCTTGATGAATTTCAATCACTCGATCAATATGCCGTTCAATTTCTTTTGGGTTGATGTGTCACCAGTAACATGGTGAGCTTTTTCTTCACATAATTGATCCATTAAATCCTGCATTTCAATGCGTAATTTAGGATCGAGTGCAGAAAATGGCTCATCCAATAATAAAATGGGTTTATCTCGTAGCAAACAGCGCGCCAGTGCCACTCGCTGTTTTTGTCCACCTGAAAGTGCGATCGGTTTTCTCGTTAAAAATCCTGTAAATTGACCGCACTTGCAGCTTGTTCTACAAGTGCTTTTCTTCTGCATTTAAGGCTAAATTCGGTTTTTAAAACCTAAAGCGATATTCTCTTCCACAGAAAGATGAGTAAAGAGTTATTTTCCTGAAATAGCATGGAAACAGGGCGTTCAAAAGGTGCCGTTTTTGTATGATTTTTCACCATTTAGCCAAATCTCGCCACTATCAGCATATTCAAAGCCGGCAATTAAATTCAGCAAGGTACTTTTTCCTGCGCCACTTTCACCAATGATGGCGATTTTTTCCTGGGCTTGAATCTGTAAATCAAATACCATCGGCATGGATTGATAATTGAAGACTACATTATTTAATTTAATCATGTTGTTCCTTCTGCCCTTCAATAAACATAAATAAACCTAAACATAAGCCCAATAAAATCAATGCCGTCACTGCCGCTTCTTGGCTTCGATATTGCCCGATTTGTTGATAAAGCAAATGAGGCAACGAAGTAAAGTCAGGGCTACCAAATAAAGCTATTGCCGTAAAATCGCCTAGTGATAAAGTCGTTGCAAGCGCCAAGGCATATTTCAATGGGGCTTTTAGCAGCGGATATTCAATTAAACAAAAACGCTGCCAACCCTGTAATATTCAGCGATAAACAAAGTTTTTCATAATATTGCATCGATTGATTCATTGGCGTATTAAGAATTTTGATCACAAATGGCAAGGCAGCCAAGGCGTTGCAAACCGATACCACTACAAACAAATGCCCTGCTGAAAAATCAATATCTTGTAACCAAAGGAATAAGCCGACTGCTAAAACGATCGTCGGAATGGCTAAAATCATCATGCCCCCCGTTAAAATTAAGTGGGCTAATTTGGGGCGATATAACCATTGAGCTGCGTGAAAGCAACAATAAGAAAAATCCAAATAATACCGATAAAAATCCCGGCTGTCGGTGCCATGGTTAATGAATAAGCAAACGCTTTCCATAATTGTGGATTTTGCCAATAGCCAAATAATTGAGTTGCAGATAAACCTTGAAAAACAATATTGAATAAGGGACTTAAAATAAATAAGCACACCGAGAATAAGACAAAAACATGTCCAAATTTGACCGCACTTGAAACAGGTAAAACCCAGCGATAACGTTGCGATATCTGCGTTTCAGGTGCTTTCGCCCAATATTGTGAAAGCGAAAATAACGCAAAACAAAACGCAAATTGTACAAGCGCAAAAAGTGCGGCTTTTGGGTAAATCAAATTCAAAGAAAAATAGCTTGGTAAATCGCAACTTCTAGCGTGCTATTTTTGTGGCCCGCCACCAGTGCCAAGACAATCGTAAAACTGGTGAAGCACAGCATAAAAAAATCAATACAAAGGCTGACACGATTTGGCTTTTTCAAATAAGGCCATTCAATTAAACGGAAAAAATGTGAAACCTTTGATATTCAATTGTGCCGCGAGTTGATGCTGTTCGGTCGGTACACTTTGCAAAAGCCTGTAAAACTCATTCGGGCAGCTAAGGGAATATTAAAAATAAATGGGCAATGAGAATACCGCTAAACCATAAATGGAGGGTTTCCATGAAATACCCTAAGGTTTGCAGCAGTTGTGTTAGCCAACCGGCAGTGCCATAAATACCAATTAGACTGAAAAATAGCCAGTAATGCCGGCAAAACAAATGTGAGAGAAAAAATGCGTAAAAACGAGCGATTTGCCTTTGAAATCTAAATAGAAAAAGCACGCGCAAATAAAGTTCCAATACGCTAGAAAGCAAGGCTGACAAGAATGCCTGCCCGACACTAAAAGGCGATAACTTGATGCAAATAATCGTCTTTTAAGAAATCAGATAAGGCATAATCACTTCCCTACTGAAAAACACGCAGAAATGGAAAATCCATAAAGTAAAACGATGAAAAAATGACCGCACTTCCGCCCAAATAATGGCGAGGACGAAAATGCGGATGTTGCAATAAGCTCATTAATACTACTTAGATAAGGCTTTTTGCCATTGATTGATCCAGCCTTTCAGCTGCTCACTTGTTACCGTTGTGGTATCTAAAATACGCATTGATTTTGCGCGAGAATTAAGCGCATCAATATGACTTTCGATATTGGTCTCTACCACGGGTAACATCACATTATTTTTAGCAATATCCGCTTGAGCTTGCGGTGAAAGTAAGAATCCTAAAAATTCATCAGCACAGGCATTATTGCGGTTAGCGACTTTTGCCGCGACTTCAACTGTAATACGCTCCCTCTGCAAATTCCGTTGCCACATAATTGTCTTTTGTTCAGAAAGAATATGGTAAATCGGTGAAGTATTTTGACGCTTAAAACCAGATCACCTTCGCCTTTTTAAGAAGGCCCCATAAGACTCAGTCCAACCTTTTGTGACCGTGACCGTATGTTTAGAAAGGGTTTTCCAGGCATTTGCGACATCTGCTTCTGGATAAACTGCATTCATCCAAAGTAATAAACCACGTCCAATACTGCTTGTACGCGGATCTTGATATAACACTTTAAGATCTTGACGCTCAACTAATTCTTTTTAAGCTCTTTGGTGGATTAGTCAGTTTATTTTTATCATAAATAAACGCGTATTGTGCATAATCGAATGGTAAGAACGTGATTTTTCCCATTTAATTGGTAAACGTAACTGGCTTAAATCCACTTTATTTGGCTCAAAATATTGAGTTTTTGTGCATCCTCAATTTGATAACTATCTAAACCGAGCACTCACATCCGCCTTTAATTTTTACCTTCTAGACGAACACGGTTAAACAAGGTGCCATTATTATCAAAAAGCCACATAATTCAGCTTACATTGCGGGAATTGTTGTTCAAAAAGCTGCTTTAACTTTTGGTCCAGCGCTCCAATCAGCACTAAATGAATCATAAGTATAAAACATCTAATGTTTGAGGAGCTGCTTGTGCGAAAGCGGAAGCGGTAAAAAGTGCAGTTAAAAATGGGAAGCGTTTTGTTCATTATGCGTTCTCCTTATTTTTGCATAACGAAACAGCATAATGAGATGATTAGTTTCCTACGCCAGCATTATCTGTTTCAGGTTCACGGGTATTTCTCAGCCATTAATATAGGCACCCCTGACTAACGCGACGTAGTCTATCTTAAGGAAATTTAATCAACAGTTATTTAATTTAAAAATGTTAATCCGATCACACTTTTTATATCTGGTTTATCATTTTTGAGCAAAAGAAAACCTGCTAAAAAAGCAGGTTTATCTTGATAATCGGTTATCAATTAGCTTGATGTTTAGCCGCTACTTCACTTAATAAAGTTTGAAGTTCACCCGCTTGATACATTTCTAAAATAATATCACAACCACCAATTAGCTCACCTTCTACCCATAATTGTGGGAAAGTTGGCCAGTTTGCATAAGCCGGTAATTCAGCACGAATATCTGGATGTTGAAGAATATCAACATAGCCGAAAGGCACTTTGCAATTCATTAATGCTTCAGATGCACGCGCAGAGAAACCACAAGAAGGTAATTTTTGGTGAACCTTTCATGTAAATTAAAATTGGATTTTCAGCGATTTGTTTTTTGATTTTGTCTAACGTTTCCATAATGTTCCTTGTTCAAATAAGTCTGAATAGGGCGCTATTCTAGCATAAGATAGAACCTGAGTGAAAGACTTGGTCTACCAACTTCCACCTGCTCCACCGCCGCCGAAGCTACCACCGCCAAAGCCACCACCGGAAGAACCGCCCGCTGAATCCTCCACCAAATCCGCCTCCGAAACCGGAGCCACCACCACGGCGACGAGAAATCGTACTTTGACGAATGATTTTTTATTCAGTTGGTCGCGTTGATTCAGGGCTAATATAGACTTCATCTTTGTGATATTGGAATTCACCGAAATAATACAATAGCAATAAACGCCAATACCATTAAGAATGGAATGTACTTATCGAACGCATCTTCTTCAACTTGTGCTGCATCAAACTCGCTCTTTACTTGCCGCAATAATTTGGTTTAAGCCGTCATTACTACCTTGCGCATATTGGCCTTGTTTTAAATTGTGGCAAAGATTGCCGAACGGATGACTTGCGATAAAAAGCATCGGGCAAAACACCTTCTAAACCTTGCCCTGTTGCAATAAAGACTTTTGCGATCATCCTTCGCAATCAGCATCAAGACACCATTATTCAGATTTTACGTCCAATGCCCCATTTATCACCCAAAGCAAAGGTATAATCAGCAATTTCATATTCACCGGTTGTCGGAACTAAAACGACAGCGATTTGTGAACTCGTTTCTTTACTATAAGCAATCAGTTTATTTTCTAAAAATTTTGCTTATGTTCTGATGAGAAGTGTTGGTGTAATCGTTTATGTAATGGAAAGGATTTGTGCAGGCGGAAATTCTGCCGCAACAACCATTTGAGCAAAAACAAGGCTAAAAACAACCGCACTTTTTCATAAAAGATAAAAAGCTTAGCCATTAATAATTACCTCATTAGATAATTCATTCACATCATCAGGCTGAATAGGAAATGGCGAGATAAAATATCACTGATACGATCAATCGCATCGACAATACCTTGTCATAAGCTTTTTGTTTAAACTGCTCAATCATTAAATCACATTGTAACTGCCACTAAGCCACATCAACAAATTGATGAATGCCTTTATCACCTACGATTGCACAGAGATGATTTTTATATCCCACATAAATCAACACAGCATTTTGCGCCGCTGTTTTATGCATTTCCAGTTCATCAGAAACACTTCTAAAGCACGTTCCATTGGTGACAATTGTGCTGAAGCTTTTTGGTACTTTTGCGTTCAATATAAACACGTAACTCAGCCGAACTTGAGCTTTCGAGGCGACTAATCGCCGCCTCGATTTGCTTTTTATCTACCGGAATTCTGGAAAAGAATGGCATAGATAAACCTTAGTTAAAGTTTACAGTCGGTGCGTTTTCAGCGCCTGCAGCTGATTTAGTAAGGTTTAGCTTTAAAACCAAAAAATCATTGCCGCTAATTTGGTTGGGAATTGACGTACTTTTTCATTATAAATAGCGCTGCTTCATTAAATTTATTACGAGCGACATTGATACGGTTTTCTGTACCTTCAAGTTGCGCTTATGGAAGTTCATAAAACGCTTTCATTTGCTTTTTAATTGTGGATATTGTTCTACTGTAACAAGTAAGCGAGATAATGCTGAACCTACTTGATTTTTGGTTTTGTTGGAATTCGTTTAATTGTTCTTCTGTTAAATTGGACGGATCAATTTTTAGTTTGTGTCGCTTTTGCACGCGCTTCAATCACATTAGTTAATGTTTGTTGTTCAAAAATTAGCTTGACCTTTTTACAGTATTTACTAAGTTTGGAATTAAATCAGCACGACGTTGGTAAGATGATTCAACATTTGCCCAAACAGAATCAATTTCAGTTTCTGCTTTTACTAAGCCGTTGTAGCTAGACATTAAGCCTAAACCCGCAGCAGCAGCAATAATAATCAAGATAATCCACTTTTTCATTCAAAAATTCCTTCAATTTGTAAGTTTTAATTTATATAAGAAAAGACCTAAACCGAAGTTTAGGTCTTCTAAGTCTAATCCGTTAATGGATAACTAAATTATTTAGTACCGTTAACTGCGATTTCTACGACGGTCTGGTGCTAAACAAGCGATAAGTGCTTTACGACCTTTAACCGCGTCACGAGTAGAACCTGTAACTGGGTTAGCTTTACCGTGACCAACTGCAGAAATGTTTGAGCTGGAACACCTTTAGCTACTAAGTAGTTAGCTACAGAGTCTGCACGACGTTGTGATAATTTCACGTTTGGTGCATCTTTACCGATACGGTCTGTATAACCCGCAACTGCTACGTTAGCGTTGTTGATTTGAGCGATTTCGCCGTAGATACCGTCTAAAGTTGCTTTTAGCTTGTGGTTTTAAGTTAGCTTTACCGAAAGCGAAAGTTACATCAGAACTTAGGTTGAAAGTTTTGCTTACGGCTTCAGGTGCAACAACTGAGCAGCACCTTGACCGAAACGGTAAAGATAAACCAGCGTTGATAGAACCGATCCATGGATTGTAATCTTGAGAACTATTGTGGCTATCTTGGTACGATATTTACCAACACGTGTTAACCATTGATATTCTAAACGTAATGCTAACTCTGGTAATGATGGTAATGCATATTCAACACCAGCTGCGAACATTGGAGAAACGCGTAAGCTGTGACGACCTTTAACGTGTTCACGAGCACCAGTTGTTGTGTCATAGAATTTGTAGTCTGAACGTACTAAGCTGCCAACACGACCGTAAACATCTAAGCCTTCTAAAGCGAAGTTAAACCGCCTAAACCATAGCTACCTTTTTAAGCAGAGTGCGCACCGTGGTTGAGTGTGTTTTGCTGCTACTTTACCAGCATCTTTAAAATTTAACACGACCGAAGTCATCGTAACCTAATTCAACCGTCTAAACCTAAGTTGTCACGATTTAAGATTTGGTAACCACCAAATACACCGTAAGTGAAAAAGAGTTACGATTGTAACCATTACCAAAACTCTAAGCTACGTGGGTTAGTAGCGTCTGTGTTAGCTGTATACCATCGTGGAAAGATGTGACCAGCTTTTAACACCTGCATAGAAAGTGTTTTTCTTGTGGAGCTGCTTGAGCTACTGAAGCTGCTGCAAACCAGCAACGACTAATGCGATTGCAGTTTTTCATTTTGATGTCCTCTATTTAGTCGTTGTTAATAAGAAAAGTTTCCTTGTTTATTGTGAACTTTATAAAAAGAAACACTCTAAACGTTGCTAACTAGGGTTTTGAATTTGCCTAACTTATCCTTTTTGACAAATTCAATTCCTTTTGCCATAGCAAAGGAACGTTCAAAAAGTATGGTTATTATCTATAAAAACATCAAAGATCAAACTTTTTGCCCTTTTTGGTTATTTTCTATAGACAAACAACTAAAATGAACGTTCATTCACAAAAACGGGTTAATTTTTAACCGTTTTTCCATTCTAACAAAAATATCTTTTTGTTGAAATCGACTTTTTGAGCTTCATATATCATCAAATTCACTTTCTTCTCTTTATTATGGGTAAGTGATTTTATGTTTGCCTCGTCTCTCTAATGCCTCACAACTTAATAATGTGGTGAGTGATTATCTTCACGAACTCCAAAAACAGTATTTTTGAAGGTGATGTGCCTCAAATTATGCTGGACCGCTTAAGCCTTTGACGACAGATAACAGCGTCTATCAGCAACTTCCACAAGCTATTTTATTCCCTAAATCTGTTGCTGATGTGGTGCGCATTACCAAGTGTAAATAAAGAAAAATACCTTCACTTGACCTTTACACCTCGCGGTGGTGGCACGGTACCAATGGACAATCTATTAATAACAATATTGTGGATCTCTCTCGCCACTGACAGGCATTTTAGAGCTTAATATAGAAGAACGTTGGGTTCGTGTGCAGGCGGGCGTCGTAAAGACCAACTCAATCAATTTTTAAAACCTCACGGCTTATTCTTTGCACCGGAGCTCTCCGCCAGCAATCCCGTGCGACCTTGAGGCGGCATGATTAATGCTGATGCATCCGGTCAAGGTTCGATTACAATACGGTAAAACCTCTGATCACGTTTTAGCATTACGTTCTGTTTTAATGAATGGTGAAATATTAGATACAAGTGCGGTCAAATCTGACGATGTTTAGAAAACTACCCGCTTGCAGAAAATAGTAAAACGCTACATCAAACGATTTTTCCAACGTTGTAGAGAAGCGCACCTCAATCATTCAAGATTTACCACACACTCAATCGCTTTCTCACCGGTTACGATCTTAAGAATGTCTTTAATAAAGATGAAAGTGAATTTAATCTCACCCGAATTTTAACAGGGTCAGAAGGTTCACTTGCGTTTATCTGCGAAGCTAAACTCAATTTATTGCCGATTCCAAATATCGCACCTTAATTAATGTGAAGTACAGTTCATTTGATGCGGCCTTCGCAATGCGCATATAGGTAAAAAGCCAATGCTCTTTCCGTCGAGAACAGTAGATTCAAAGTATTGAACAACCTTGCTAAGCAAGATATTAGTTGGCATTCGGTAAAAGAACTTTTTAACAGAAGAAGAACAAATCCATTCTCGGTTTTAAACATTGTGGAATATGCGAACAATCAAGCCAAAATCGACAGCCAAGTGAGCGCACTTTGTCAGCAATTAGATGAAAAATTGCACAAAGCCGCAAGATCACATTATCGCTATCAACTTTGTTCTGACTTGCCTTCTATTGAACGTGTTTACGCCATGCGTAAAAAGCGGTGAGGGCTATTGGGAGAATGCGAAAGGCGCTGCCAAACCGATTCCCTTTTTGTGGAAGATACCTGTGTGCCGCCAGAACATCTTGCAGGATTACATTGCAGAATTTAGAGCCTTATTAGATAGCCATCAATCTGCAATATGGGATGTTTGAGTCATGTGGATGCTGGTGTATTGCACGTTCGCCCTCGCACCCTTTAGACCCTATGCGATAAAGAACAAGTTAAACTCTTTAAACAAATTTCAGATGAGAGTGGCTGAACTCACGGTGAAATACGGCGGTTTGTTATGGGGGAACACGGCAAGGCGTACGCTCTCATTATGGAGAAATTCTTTACTCCCGAACTTTGCAAGAGTTACGTTATGTGAAGTTCTTATTTGATCCAAACAATCGTCTCAATCCAGGTAAAATCTGTACGCCCACTTTAATAGCGATGCGGAACTCTATTCGATTCTCTCGCCGATGCGTGCGAGATAATGATCGACAAATCCCGATTCAAATGCGAGATGAATTCAAAGGCGCGATGAATTGCTTAACGGTAACAGCCGTGTCCTTTTAACTTTGATGAGCACAGCATTGTGTGCCCTTCCATGAAAGTGAGTAAAATCGCGTGTCTCTCTCAAAAGGACGAGCTGCGATGGTTCGTGAGATGGTTGCGATTAATGGCGAGTGAAAACGTATCACCTGAGCAATTAGATTTTCGTAAAACACAAGTGAAACTAACCGCACTAGTGGAACGTTTCCGCAATAGCGTACCAGAAATGGCGAGGTGAGTATGACTTCTCTCATGAAGTCGAAAGCGGCAATGGATACTTGTTTGGCGTGTAAAGCCTGTGCAAGCCAATGCCCTAATTAAAATTGATGTGCTGAGTTTCCGTGCGAAATTCTTCCATTTCTACAGTCGTTGTTGCGTCCAGCCAAAGATCATATTATGCGCAATTTGGAAGTTGCAACTTTATGTAGCGAACAACCGGCATTATTCAGTTATTTCACCAAACTGAAAGTTACTCAAAGCTTGGTTTGAAAAACAGCGGCGACAGATTTGCCTCTCCTTTCAGAGCCAAACCTTCAACAGCAATTAGTGGAGATTGGCTGCAAGGCAAAAATTAGAAGAATTAGAAGATCTCAGTGCTACAGAAAAAGCCAATATGCTCTTTATCGTGCAAGATCCCTATACCTCTTATTACGATGCCAAAAGTAGTACGGGGATTTCGTGGCACTCACACAAAAACTTCAGGTTTTCGAGCCAATCCTTCTCCCTTTTACAAACCGAACGGCAAAGCCATGCATATTAAAGGTTTTTAGCTCGCTTTTAGTAAAACTGCGAAAACACAAGCAGAGTTTTTAAATCGCATCGCTAAATTAATGTGCCTTTGGTCGGCGTAGAATCCAGCGATTGTGCTTTTCTTATCGAGATGAATATAAAGAGGTCTTAGGTGATTCTCGCGGTGATTTCCATGTACTCACAGCACATGAATGGCTGACCAATCAATTAGAAAGTAACGCATTACTAAGTGCGGTGAAAATATCGCGAAAATCTGACCGCACTTTTTGAGTGGCATTTTATTCCCTCATTGTACTGAATCCACCTTTTGCTGACAAACAGCCCAAAAGAATGGCAGAATATTTTTGCGCAATTTGGACAGAACCTTGAACGTTGAGAAAGTCAGTGTTGTGGCATGGCGGGCGTATTTGGCATGAAGTTCAAAATCAAACTATGTCAAAAAGATATTTTGACGTATCATGGGGCAAAAATTACAAGGTAAAGATCCGAATCATTGTCTCGCAATCGACTATTCCCTGCGTAGCCAAGTGAAGCGATATGAGCTGTCTTGAAACACCCTGTTCAAGCATTGCTTGCAAGTGCTGAATAACTAGAATAGATTTTCTACTTACCACAATAGTCGCGAAAATAAAAAGCGGCCAGATTTACCAACCTGACCGCTTTTATTCACATCTAACGCTTCAATCGCTTTATACTGCTCTTGGTTTTCTAATCCTGATTGGTATTCCGCTTGTTTTTCGCGTTCTTTCGCAATCACCGCTTCAGGTGCTTTTGCTACAAAAGCTTCGTGCATGAGTTTGTTCTCGATACGTTTAACTTCATTTTGATATTTTTCAATCTCTTTTGGTTAAACGGGCAAGCTCTGCTTCTATTGATAAAAGCCAGCCATTGGCACAAAGCAATTCAACATGCCAACAAGTTTCGCTACCGCAAGCGGTGCAGCTTCGTTTGTGGCTAATACTTGAACGTTATCTAACTTCGCATGGCTTTTTAAAAAGAGCGGTCTGTTTTTCGAGAATTTTTGCGTTTTCTGCGCTTAAATTACGGAATAACGAGATCTAAGCCTTTGGCTGGTGCGATGTTGCTTTCTGCATCGAATATTACGTACCGCAACAATCACTTCTTTTTAACCACTCAATTTCAGCTTCTGCTTCTGGATCAAAGCCGTTTTTCTTCCACTTGTGGAAAAGGTTGTAACATAATGCTGTCAGCCGTAATGCCAAGGAATCCTTTTCACTTTTTGCCAAAATTTCTTCGGTAATAAATGGAATAAGTGGATGCGCTAAACGTAATAATTTTTCTAACACGTGAACCAAAGTTTGGCTTGCTGCACGGTTTGTGCTGCATTGCTGCGTTAGCAAACACTGGTTTAGTCAATTCTAAATACCAGTCATCAGAATTGGTTCAGGTAAATTCATAAATCGCATTGGCACAAAGGTCGAAACGATATTGGCTTAATAGATTACGGAACGTTTCCACGGTACGATTGAATTCTGATTGAATCAACGATCCGCTAATGAGAATTCGATCTCGCCTTCAGCTCATCAATTTTTCATTCGTTAATACGAAACGGCTTGCATTCCACAATTTATTACAGAAGTTACGATAACCTTCTAAACGTTTCACTCATCCCAGGTGATATCACGACCGTTTGAAGCCAATGCCGCTAATGTGAAACGTAATGCGTCTGTACCGTGAGCCGCAACTACCTTCAGCAAATTCTTTGCGCGTTGCTTTAACAATTTTCTCTGCTAATTGCGGCTGCATCATGTTGCCAGTGCGTTTTTCAAGTAAGTCGTCAAGGCTGATACCGTCAATCATATCGAGTGGATCAAGTACGTTACCTTTCGAGTTTCGACATTTTTGACCTTGCTCATCACGGATTAAGCCTGTTACGTACACGGTTTTGAATGGTGACTTGTGGTTTGCCATTTCATCTTTCACAAAGTGCATCGTAAACATAATCGTACGTGCAACCCAGAAGAAGATGATGTCGAAGCCGTGATTAACACATCCGTTGGGTGGAACATTTTGAGTTCTTTAGTTTGCTCTGGCCCTAACCTAAAGTTGAGAACGTCCATAAGCCTGATGAGAACCACGTGTCTAACACGTCTTCATCTTGTTTGAGTTCAACCACGCAGAATCTAAGTTGTATTTTTGACCGCACTTCTTCTTCGTTAGCGCAACATAAACGTTACCTTCGCGTCATACCACGCTGGAATACGGTGTCCCCACCAAAAGTTGGCGAGAGATACACCAATCTTGAATATCACGCATCCAAGAAAGTAAAGGTTTTTCATATTGCTTTCGGTACAATTGAGTTCGCCGTCTTCCACCGCTTTGATTGCTACATCAGCAAGCGGTTTCACACTCACATACCATTGGTCGGTTAACATCGGCTCAATCGGCACACCACCACGGTCGCCATAAGGCGCTTTTGAGATCGTGTGGTTTAATTTTCGTCTAATAAACCTAGCGCTTCAAAATCTGCCACGATTTTTCTTACGGCGAGCGAAACGCTCTAAACCACGATAATCCGCTGGAATAGTTTGCTTCATAGCCGGCAAGTGGTTTGCCGTCTGTGCCGATAATTTCGCTTCATCACGAATATCCGCATTTAAAGTTAATGCGTTAACCATCGGCAAGCTGTGACGTTTTACCCACTTCGTAGTCGTTAAAGTCGTGTGGGGTAATTTTCACTACGCCGTACCGAGATTCACGATCGACATATTCATATCGGCAATAATCGAATTTCACGGTTTGCCAATGGCAGAACCACTGTTTTACCAATTAAAAGATTGATAACGCTCATCTTCCGGATGACTGCAACCGCTGTATCGCCCTAACATGGTTTCTGGACGCGTGGTTGCCACCACTAAATAATACTCTACCATCCCGCCGTTTTTGCACCGTTTTGCTAACGGATAACAGGGAAATGCCAAAGGAACCTTGCTCTCTTTGTTTTCCACTTCTAAATCAGAAATCGCAGTATGAAGTTTTGGATCCCAGTTTGCCTAAGCGTTTGCCACGGTAAATCAAACCTTCTTCGTGCAAGCGAACAAACACTTCTTTTTACCGCATTAGATAAACCATCGTCCATCGTGAAACGCTCACGTTCCCAGTCGATTGAGTTACCTAAACGGCGCATTTGTTGACTGATTGTGCCGCCAGAATAGGCTTTCCAATCCCAAATTTTGTGTAATGAACGCTTCACGGCCATAATCATGGCGGGTTTTGCCTTCTTCAGCCGCAATTTTGCGCTCCACCACCATTTGGGTTGCAATACCCGCGTGATCTGTCCCCGCTGCCACAAGGTGTTCATGCCTTCCATACGGTTAAAAACGGATTAAAGAGTATCCATTGAGTTTGTTGGAAGCTTGTGCCCTATGTGTAGGGACCCCGTACATTCGGTGGCGGAATCGCAATGCAATAGCTCAGCGCATTTTTCATTTTCAGACGGTTTAAAATAACCGCTCTTCCCAATGTTGATAAAGGGCTTGCTCTACCGCAGACGGATTAAAACGGTCTGCCATTTCGAGATATCACAATGTGGTACAATTTTCTCTAATATCTGTAATAATTAAGTAATTGTTCAAAGGTAGTCTATTTTACATTCTCGTAATACATCAACTCTTTTCATCGTATAACTTTTGAAGTATTTTCTTTTTATCTTCATATCTTCCATAGTGTAAAAGATTATGACAGTGGCTACATAGTGAAACTACATTTTCTTCAATATCTAAGGAATACTCAAAATCATTATGTTCTGATAATGGTATTAATGGGTGATAGCTTCTGTATATATATTTCATCACATCCCTTTCTCAGAAAAACCCTATCAGATTCATCATATTCACGCATAAAAGCGAGGCTCTTAGTAAAAGCATTTCTTGCGACATTAATATCTCTTTTATATGCGGATGATTATTCTTAAATCTTTATTATCTTTTCTTTAGGGTATTTCATTCCATTTAAAAATCTTTATCATGACTCAATAAAATCTCAGAGTTTAGATCATTTTTCTATCTCACTATATTCATCAAGTATTCTATGCTTGTTTTTTATAATTAACTAAGCTCCTTAATATACTTATGAACATTACTAAATGCATCTCTGTTACTCGAATCAGAATCATAAAACAGTATAATTATCTTCAGATAATTTTGAGTAAATTCTTTCCTCGGTAGATTGAAATATCTATGCATATACTCAGACAAGTCTAATTCTCTAAGCGCCTGCCAAACTCTATGATTATCGAAATGATTAAGAAGCTATAAACTTCATCTTTATTGGTATTCTCAATATATCTTCTAATTCGCTCTCTAATGAATCAAGTTTCATATTATCTCCTTTATAAAATAAAAACTTCTTTTGAAATAAAATTATTAATATAGATTATGAGTTTAGTCAGACTAGTAAAAGCAATAATACCAAGCTCACTTTATTTCTGCTGAACTAACTTAAATCCTATCACCCAAAATTCGCTTTCACTTGGATAAAGTGCTTTTTAATCACTTCTGCAATTCCACCAACGTCATATTTTTCCTGCTTCGCATGTTGTTCCGTCAGTTCATCAAGAGTAATTGGCGACACACTTAACACTTCAATCGTGCAGAAATATTGATCATCTTCAAATCGACCAACACGCAGAATATCACCTGCTTTAAAATGGCTTTCGGATTTATCTCCGAATGGTGATGGTTTTGCGCCCGGCGAAATATCGGCTTCAAAGCGTTGATAAAAGGTAATATCGTTCGCAAGTGCGGTCACAAAAATCTATTTTTAATTTTTGAGGGCGAATTGATCACGCCCTCATATTGAGTAAAATGAGATTATTCCTCAGTCCTCTTAATTCATCTTTAATACGTTGAATTTCTAGAATAAACGACGTTCTTCTTGACGGCAGAAAACTATCACCGCTTACGTTTTTCGCATTGGCAGAACCAACGAACTTCTTCGTATTGTTTTTCTAACACATTTTAATACTGCTCTTTGCTGTTTACGTTGCACTTTCTTTTGGTGCTTTTTCAGTCCCACTACCACACGTGGTTTTTGAGGAGTTGTTGCTTGTTGAGCGACAACGGTCTCTTTTTCTCAGATACTTTTTCTGCCACATCATCCCTTTCTACTTTTTAACTTCTGCTTTCACTGTGTCTGATTTTACATCTGCTTTGTTAGCGTCAGCTTTAACTTCTGTGCTTTTCTGTTTTCTCAGCGACTTTTTCGGCTGATTTAGTTTCAGCCACTAATTCTTTTGATTTTTCAACCCGCACTTTCTGCTTTTTCTGTTGGTGCAGGTATTCTTCCACTGCTTTCTCAACTTGGGTTGATGTGTTTTTCTTTATTGTCACAAGCAGATAATAAGGTGCTTGCGCTAAGAATCGAGCTTAAAAGCCACTTTAGCGTTTAAATTCATGTTAATTTCCTAGGTTTTTAAAAGTTAAAAATATTAAGTGTTTTTCAGTAGAAAAGCGTCCAACCTCTGAGCGAAGGATTTTATAGCGTTCACGCGCTAGGCTTTTTGCGTTTCTTCTACCGGTACAAAAATCAATTAATTGTGTAAAGCTATGGCTAAAAATTCATGGCACTTCCATTTGTAAATTGATCAGCATCACGACGTTGGGCATTGCGTTTGCCTTTCCAACTAATCTCAATTGGCGGTGCATATTGTGTTTGCTTCGCCTGAAAAGATTGCGGGAGGAACAAACTCATTCGGATCCCGTTGCCGTAATGCTTTCATCAATTAAAAATGCTTGCTCTTCTGTTTCCGCACGCGATTAAAACTCGCTTGCCTACAACGCCACGCCCGAGCAGCAAGATCACAGAGCAAGTTGCTCAACTGTTATCTTCTTTTTCTGGATTTAAGAGATAAAAATTATTGCGTTTTGCCATGATTGCGACTTCCCCATTTATCGTTTTGTAAACTGACGGTTTATCAAAAAGCAGCATAAATCATCAACAAGGCGATTAACGTAAATAGAAAAACACGGAAATTTTTACTGCACTTTTATGATCTACATCACAGTAACTTTTTAACCTTTATGTTACATTCCATTCATAATTCGTAGGTGTTAGAATTTTCAAGATTTATTTTTATTTTCGATGATAGGAGTATCACATGGCATTTCGTATTGAAAGACACTATGGGCGAGTTCAAGTTCCTGCAGATAAATACTGCGGGCAGCACAAACCGAACGTTCTCGCAACAACTTCAAAAATTGGTCCGGCAGCTTCTATGCCGCATGAAATGATTGAAGCGTTCGGTTGTTGAAAAAGCCGCTGCTTTCGCAAACTGTGATTTAGGTGTATTACCTGCAGAAACGTGATTTAATCGCAACCGCCTGTGATGAAATCCTTGCGGGAAATTGGACGACCAATTCCATTAGTCATTTGGCAAACCGGTTCAGGTACACAATCAAACATGAATGTGAACGAAGTGGTGGCAAACCGTGCTCACGTTTTACATGGTGGTAAATTAGGGTGAAAAATCTTTCGTTCACCCAAATGATGTGATGAACAAAGTCCAATCTTCAAAATGATACTTTCCCAACTGCAATGCACATTGCGGCACTACAAAAAAGTGGTTGAACACACTATTCCTTGTGCAGAACGTTTACAAAAACTTTCGCTAAAAAGTCAGAAGAATTTTAAAAGATGTGGTAGAAAATTGGCCGTACTCACTTAATGGATGCAACCCCATTAACATTAGGCCAAGAATTTTCTGCATACGCCGACAATTAGATTTTTGGTCTACGTGCACTAAGAAATACCCTTCCACACTTAAGTCAATTAGCACTTGGTGGTACTGCTGTGGGTACTGGTTTGAACACCAAAAAGGCTATGATGTGAAAGTAGCAGATTGCATTGCAAAATTCACTGGCTTACCATTTTGTGACTGCAGAAAACAAATTTGAAGCGTTAGTCGCACACGATGCGATTGTGGAAACTCACGGTGCAATTAAACAGTGCGATGAGCTTATTCAAAATTGCAAACGACTTCGTTTATTAGCATCAGGCCCTCGTTTCTGGTATTGGTGAAATCTTAATTCCTGAAAATGAACCAGGTTCTTCAATCATGCCGGGTAAAGTGAACCCAACTCAATGTGAAGCATTAACCATGGTATGTGCTGAAGTATTCGGTAACGATACTACATCGCGTTTGTTGGCTCTGGGCGTCACTTCCAATTAAACGTATTTAACCCTGTAATGGTAGCGAATTTCTTACAATCGGCACAATTATTAGAGTGATGCTTGCGTATCATTTGCATGAACACTGCGCAACTGGTATTCAACAAACTACCCACGCATTAAACAACAATTGGAAAAATTCATTGATGTTAGTAACCGCACTAATACACACATTGGTTACGAAAATGCCATAAAGGTACGAAAACTGCACACAAAAACGGTACAACCTTACGTAAGAAGCGATTAACTTGGGCTTAGTTTCGGCCGAAGATTTCGACAAATGGGTTCGTCCAGAAGATATGGTGGGTAGCTTAAAATAAACTCAATAATTTGATGTCAAAGGCAGTATTCCTGCCTATTTAATGTAGAGGGCTTTTTGTTATAATCACGGCAATATTTTTGACATGAAAAACTATGAAACTGAAATTTATGATGCATGCCATTTCAGCCTTATTTTTCCACCGCACTTTTTGCCCAATGGCAACCTGTCGGCAATGCTGAATACACATGGGGGCCATTCCATGTTTATACTGTCGGATTATATTCTGAAACGGGTTCCTATGAAAATGAACGTCCGTTAATGTTTTTCGATTAAATATGAAAAACCAGTAGAAGGAAAAAGAAATTTCGCCATTGCGTTAACTAAAGAAATAGAATCACAAAATTTAAGTAAAGATGACACTCTGCATGGCTGGATGCAGGAAATCTTCCCTGATTTTTCACCAAACGACATCTTAAATTTTGTAGTCTTACAAGATAAAAGGTTATTTTTGTGTGTTAAACGACACCGTGTTGGATCACGAATTCGATCAATTTACACAGCGTTTATTGATGTGTGGCTTTTCAGATAAAGTAGCTTTATCAAATTACAACCGCAATTATTGGGTAAAAGAAAAACCTGGCTCACGATAGCAAGAATTTCAACATCAACCCGGCAAGCGAGCCTTTTGATGAAGAAAAATACGATGCGGAACTACCAGCAAATTACGATTTTAAACAAGACACAAAAGGATAGAAAACAAGGGCGAACATAATATGGTTTCGCCCTTTTCTTTATTGTTTCACTTGCTGTTCTAAAAACAAGATCATCTGTAATGCATATCAATACCACTGGTCTTCTCAATCATTTCTAAACCAGGACTAGCATTCACTCAAGCACTAATAAACCTTCTTTTGAACGAATCAAAATCAACACCAGCTACTACAAGCCCTAAGGCTTTAGTTGCACGAATAACGATGGCTTTTTCGTCTTCATTGAGCTTAACTTTTTCTGCAGTGCCACCACGGTGAAAATTCGCTGAAACTCACCGTCTTGTCCAATACGCACTGCATGTAGGCTCACTATCGCCGATCACAAAACAACGAATATCTGTCCTTTTGCCTCTTCGACAAAATCTTGTAACAAGACAGGCACATTCGCATCTTTTTAACGTTTTCGTAAATACATGACCGCACTTTGTGGATTTTTCGGCCAAGATCACGCCAATACCCGCAATCCTTTTAAGGTTTTAATAATCATTGGGAGCGGTTGTTTGTAATAGCTTGTTTCGGCGCAACTTCACAACCCGATAAGACTGAAGTTGGAACCGCAATACTGCTCTAATAACATCTGCAAACTGCGCCATTTATCGCGAGCAGCTAAAATGCCTGTTCTTTATTAAGGAATAGACACTCTTCCCTTGGAAAGTGACGCAATGCGGCACAGCCCATTTGGGTACTTGTCGTCCCAAAGCGTGGTAACACCGCATCATAATCAGGCAATAAATAGGGCTCACTTTCTGCATTTTGTTGATAATACAAAGAAAAGTGCGGTTGATTTTTGTCGAGTTTTAAAATGCAACGATTAGGATCCAGAAATATCCATTTGATGCCCGCAACTTTCCGCTGCTTCTTTTTAAACGCTGGCAGCTATAAAGCGAGGCTCACGGCTTAAGCATCAATAATTTCATTCAGTTATATCCTTAGGAAAGAGAGTTGATATCTACACCAATCACAATAATCCTGAAAAATGATTT